>ENA-ORMR01001313-ORMR01001313.1-human-gut-metagenome-genome-assembly--contig:-NODE-1313-length-19538-cov-2.573423_pt1 | contig 19538 bp, 19 predicted proteins | sample MGYA00242107_ERZ509003 | MGnify/ENA primary metagenome ERZ509003 (study PRJEB26280, sample SAMEA2338699) | human gut metagenome | biome: human gut; feature: human-associated habitat; material: faeces... | reverse complement strand
TCCGTCGTCCCTGCTGCCAGCTCCGCCGCCGTGGCCGCCATTGTGGTCCATTCCTCTGTTTTTGTATCGCTGTTTACCTGATCCACGCCCAGAGTGGTGTAAGCGTCCTCCGCCTTATACGCGCCGGTCTCGGTGATATCCGCCACTTTATATAGCTTCACGGTCAGGGGCAGCTTATACAGTTCCTCATTATAGTCCGCTTGTTCCTCATCCGGATTCGCAGGATCCGGGTACACATTCTTCGCCAGCTTGAACTCGATGCTGCCTTTCTGTGACAGATCCACCGGCAATGCCGCGTACGCGCTCGGAAGCTTCAGGCCTGCCAGCGTCAGTGCCAGCGCCAGAATGCACGCTCCTCCCATCTTCACCCTCTTATTCATCATCGCGTTTTCCTCCTTGCTTTTTGTGTCTTCCAAACAGGAATTTCATGATTAATATCACCAGTATGGTCACAGACAGTCCCATGATCAGATAGAGCATGTAATAGTTCTGCACTGCCTGAACCATGGTCTCTGCCACTGTATTCTGCACTTCTTCCTCTCCGGTATAAGGGTCTTTGAACTGATAGCGCAACCGCACGCCCGACTCCACCTTATTCACATTCTGTCCCCCGGCCCCGCTCGATCGGAATGTATCCCACGAAATATTCGCCGGATTGATATTGATTTCTATCGTATCGTCGACCAACGGTGTGACGAATACCGATGCAAAAGAAGTCATGCGCTTTCCTTGCGCATTATACGGAGATACCCGCACCAACCGGTGCACACCGTTCTCGCTTTTCAAATAACCGTATACATAATCACCTTCGATTTGTATCGTCACCGATTTGATACCGGCCTCGTCGCCCTCCAATATATTGGCGATAGAGGCTTTATAGTTATGCTGTTCGCACCATCGCAAGTACATACGCATCAACATCGATGCCCAGTCTTGCGACTCGGTTCCTCCGGCTCCCGAATTGATTTTCAGAACGACACCCAATTTATCCTCTTCCCGGCGCAACATATTGCGAAGTTCGAGATTCTCGATAAGCTCCGTAGTGCGTTTGTAAATCTCGTCCACCTCTTCTTCCGACACGATACCTTCTTTCACGAAATCGAAAGCCAGCCTCAATTCTTCTACCGACTTTTCTATTTCGGTATAACTGTCTATCCAGAAATGTAAGGCTTTTACTTTCTTCATCTGCGCTTCCGCCTTTTTTTGGTCTTCCCAAAAATCGGGCACATGGGTACGCAACTCTTCCTCTTCTACCTCGATTTTCTTCGAATCGATGTCAAAGATACCTCCTCAACGCCAACTTGCGTTCTTCCGTCTCTTTTAATTGTTCTTGTGTAATCATATTTATAGGCTTCCTTATGATATGACAAAAGGGTGTACAAAAATATACACCCTCCGCCTATTTACCAAATTTCATATTTCGTTTTTAAGCATACATGGCCTCTATCTCGTCTTTATACAATAAATTGATAACCGACCGACGAATTTTCAACGTATTGGTCAACTCGCCCTTTTCCATGCTGAAAGCCTGCGGCAATAGCGTGAACCGCTTGATTTGTTCGAACCGGGCGAAATTCTTTTGCAACGCATCTATCCGTTCCGAAATAAGAGCCTGTATCTTCTGGTTTTTTACCAGCTCTTCCAAATTTCGATATTGTATCTGTTTCTGAGCGGCATACTCTTTCAAAGCCTCATAAGCCGGAATGATAATAGCCGTCACATATTTCCGTTGGTCTCCTATCACCGCCACTTGGTCGATATACTTATCTTCACCCAGACGGGTTTCCAACGCCTGCGGAGCGATATATTTCCCATTGGACGTTTTGAACAAATCTTTCAAACGCTCGGTCAACACCAATGCCCCTTGTTCGTTTACCTTGCCGGCATCGCCCGTACGGAACCAACCGTCCTTGGTAAAGACTCTGGCCGTCTCTTCGGGTTTACGGTAGTAACCCTTCATTACGGTCTTTCCTTTTACCAATATCTCGTTATTCTCACCCAACTTCACCTGAATATCGGGCATTAAAGAGCCTACCGTTCCGAATTCATATCCCACCAAATCGAAGCAACTCACCGTCGCTGTCGTCTCGGAAAGGCCATAACCATAAACGATATTGATACCGCAAATATGCAGAAACTCGTTAATCGTGTCGGATAACGGAGCTCCCGCCGTAGGAAAGATATTCCCGTTTTCTACCCCGACAGCCCGACGAATTTTCGAGAAAACGAACTTGTCGTAGAATCTGTATTGGCATTCGAGCCACAGCGGTACGCGTTTCCCCGCCCGCAAATATTCCACATTGCGCCGACGACCTATTACGAACGCCCGCTCTGCCAAGCGACGAGCGATACCTTTCATCTTCGACAGGTTATCCTGTATGGCCGAGTAAACCTTCTCCCAAAAACGGGGGACACTGCACATAATAGTCGGCCGTATCTCTCGAATCGTGTTCTGTATATCCTTCGGATCGACATTGATAGCGACACGCATGCCCACGGTCAAACAATAATAAGACCACGCCCGCTCGAATACATGTGTCAACGGAAGGAAACAAAGCGAAACGTCTTTATCCGAACAGGTTACTAAACGTTGAAGATGTATACGAATAGCCTCGTCGTAATTGGAATGCGCCAACATAACTCCTTTGGGCTCTCCGGTCGTTCCCGAGGTATAAATCAACGTAGCCAAATCGTCGGGCGAACCGGCATTTCTACGCCGCTCCACTTCTTCGCTGACTTTCTCGTCCGCCGATTTCCCCATTGCTATCAGGTCTTCGAAATAGACAGACGAGCTATCGCTCTCTGCTCGTTTTATATCGGGATCGAAAAGTATCAGCTTTTCTAACGTCGGGCACTCCCGCAAGGCGATAATCGCATTGTCGTACTGCACTTGGCCGCCAACGAACAAGAATCGTATCTCTGCCTCATCGATAATATACTTTATCTGATCCAAAGAACTGGTCGGGTAAAGGGGCACTGTCACCGCACGGTTATCGAATGCAGCGAAATCCACGATAAGACCTTCCGGTTTATTCTGTGTATATGTAGAAATATTTTCTTCTTCGCGAATACCCAATATTACCATAGCTTTCGCCATGTCCGATACTTGCTCTGCGAAACGGTTCCAAGAAGTAGAAACCCATCGATTGGTTGAATAGTCCTTGTGGCTGAACACCTCACGGTTGCCATATTTTGCAGCCTGCCTGCGGACCAACGAGGTCAATTGATTTACCATAAATATAACTATAAATCTGCGACAAAGTTACGGATTATATCGGTACGATTCCCGTTTTAATAAGTTTTAAGTAGAATATATATTTCATTTTGTTAAGTCGACATTGCAAAATTCGGCTTTATATCATTTGTACATCAACCTTTCCCCACAAATAAGCGTCCAAATTCGAATAGTTAATATCGGTTAATATTCAAACCCATATCGCCCCCAATAAATCCGGTCAGAAATTATCGAAACCGATAAAAATAAACTACTTTTGTGAAAATCGAAATCGGAAATGAACTCAAAAGACGAACTATATTATTCTGCCATAGATTTGCTACATCGGTTAATCGGGACGCCTTCCATCAGCCGGGAGGAAGATGCGGCAGCGCAAATAATCTGTGAGACCTTGCAAAAAAACGGATTCACACCATATCGAACCGGCAATAACATATGGACTTTCGCCCGCGAATTCGATTCAGAAAAACCCACCGTTCTCCTCAACTCGCACATAGATACGGTAAAGCCCACAGACAGTTGGAGTCGCCCGCCCTTTGTCCCGATCGAAGAAGATAACCGGCTATATGGCTTAGGAAGCAACGATGCCGGAGCAAGTGTTGTCTCTTTGTTAAGCGCATTCATTCACCTTTCCGAAACCGAACAGCCCTACAACCTTGTCTTTTTGGCATCCGCCGAGGAAGAGGTCTCCGGGCAAAACGGTATTGTCAAGGCTCTGGAACAACTGCCGACTATCGATTTCGCCGTGGTAGGCGAACCCACGGGTATGCAGCCCGCCGTCTGCGAAAAAGGGTTGCTTGTACTCGATTGTTCCACATATGGAAAGTCGGGACACGCCGCTCGCAACGAAGGAATCAACGCCTTGTACAAAGCCACCGAAACGATCGAAGCCCTACGAACATTCGAGTTTCCGCTCGCTTCCGATTTATTGGGAAAAGTAAAACTGACTGTCACCCAAATTCAGGCAGGAACACAACACAACGTTATCCCCGACCGTTGCGATTTTGTAGTCGATGTACGCACCAACGACCGCTACACCAATGCCGAAGCCGTCGAGATTCTCAAATCCCGTTTCCCCGAAGTGGAAATCACGCCTCGCTCCCTACGGCTCAATTCATCGGCAATTTCCATGCAGCACCCGTTTGTTCGCAGAGCACTCCTTGCCGGATATGAACCATTCGGTTCTCCCACCCTCTCCGATCAAGCCCTCATGCCATTCCCCTCGGTAAAAATGGGTCCGGGCGATTCGTCACGCTCGCACACCGCCGACGAATACATTATATTAGAAGAAATACGAGAAGCCATTGAAGTATACATTTGCTTACTCGATCGGCTTCAAATCGAGAAATCAGCGCAATAATCGGTTGGCAAGGATAGCCGATCCTCGACCTCCCCAAGAGACATATCGATAAACCATCGGTAAGAACCAGCGCATCGTCCTGTCTTTACCCACCGACTCCATCGTCGAGCGATAAATCTCAGTACCCAACGGACTTTTTTCCTTTCGACAAAGTCCGGCCACAACCATTTGTTTATAAAGCAACAATTTATGCAAACGGGCTTTCTGCGCAGAATCGCTTCGCTCCACATCTTCGTGAGCTTGCACAATCGCTCTTAAAATATCGGGGACATTAGGAACATAACGATAACCTGTAATACTGTCGGCATGGAGATATACATTCACCAACGGAGGTGTTTGAACCCAGACGATTCGGTCTGTAAACAGTAACAATTTGATTCCTAAGCCCCAATCCTCCCAACGCATATAGTCCTCAGGCCAGCCACCCACTGCACGCACCACTGCCGTCCGCACCGCATAACGTACCGTACCCAAAGTACTATGGAACAAATGAGGCTCCACCCGGTTGGAGAAAACCGCCTTTGCCGAATAAGGTTTGCCCTGTTCCGGTATAAGCCGTATGGTACACCCCGCGATATCCGCCGATGGATTACTCTCGAAAGCCTGCATATACAGCGAAACTGACTCGGGAATATACTCGTCGTCGCTATCGAGAAAAGCCACAAACTCCTCCGTCACACAAGCAAGACCTCGGTTCCGGGCTGCCGATGGTCCTCGTTTAGCCTCTTCGACAACCGTTATCCGAAAATCATCGGTCTCATATGCCCCCTTTAACTCCCGGCATAAAGCCAACGACCCATCGGTGGAACCGTTATCGACCAATACCACATGGATAGGGCGATAAGTCTGTGCAACGACAGAATCGAATGTCCGCCGCAACTCCCGTTCCCGATTATACACGGGAATAACTATCCCTATTCCTGCTTGTTTCATCTATGCAAATATAAACAGATTCTGTATGAAAAACATACGCATGTATGTTTTTCATACAGAATCCACCTATCTACAACAAAAATCTAAAACGAGGAACCTTTGAAAACAGTTGAATACTCTTTGGGAACAAGTCGTCCCCTCAAAGTAATCCGATTCGAATTATAATTGGGACTAATAACCACGGACGCATAGTTACTCCCTTTAAATAAAAAGATATTGACCGTAGCAGAAATACCGGTTCCCATAACGTTCATGGAAAGAGTCGTATTTCCTTTCTTATCCGTCTGTACCTTCACATTCGAAGCACTACCTTCCACAGTTATACCCCCCACCCCGTTCGGGCCTCCACCGTTAAACGGAGCCACCTGTACGATCGCCCTATTATCCGACAAAGAAACAAAATTCGTATTGGACGATACGAAAGCAGTCCCGCCCCTTTTAAACAGCAACTGATCTGCTTCCAATACAAAATTCGATTTTTCCAAAGCACTCACCGCATTCTTATAATTAATCGAATCTTGGATAGCAGCCAACTGTTTTTTCAGTTCACGACTGTTTACATTCTCTTGTTTCTCTTTCGTATCTATACGTTTTTCCGACTGAGCATATACCGGCACACCCAGCACCAATATTGTCATAAAAAGAAATAATCTGTTCATATTCCAAATTTTAAATTAACGATAACATAATTGCAAAAAACATGCCACATATAAAATTGAATCGAAGTATATCTTCCGCAAAATCAAATCATTCACACCCTCCACCAATACATTACTAATCATAGACCGGCAAACGTAGAGCTATCGAATACCGCATTCAGCCGAACCAATAACGGCGGTCGAGCAATCTGTAATTCCAGATAAATAATGTTACCTATTTATACAATGCTTCGAAGGTTCATATTGTTCGCTTCGGCATCTTTACATAAGCTCTGTTTCTCAATCTCGAAAACACTCGAAACCAAGACAATTTTTCTCGGTTGAAGATAAATTTCTGCACAATACTCATTTCAATCTTTCCGTCGGGACATTTCTACAAAATTTTATTACTTTTGTCGATATACGAAACATCGTCCAAGCATAGCCATGAACATACTTTTCGTCTACTTCGACAAAACCATTCAGAACGACAATTTGTACGTCAAGTCCCTATGCGAGGAGATACGACGACAAAATGGCTCCGTAGAATGCAGTATCGATGCCTTTTGGAATTCCACCCGAAAATACGACATCGTCCACATTCAGTTTCCCGAAGTCATTTTCAAATGGCGGCAACCCTCCGATAACGGGTTAAAAGCTCTACGACAACGAATCGCTCGTCTGAAAAGCATGGGAACCAAAATCGTATATACCCGCCATGACGCTATCCCGCATTATTGCACGGACAAAAACAAATTGGAACTATATCGTATCGTCGAAACTCAAAGCAATGCGATTATTCATTTGGGAGAATATAGCCGACAAGAGTTCGCCCGCATATATCCCGAAACCACGGCTCGGCATTTCGTCATACCTCATCACATATACGATTCATGTGGATATGCATTCCCATCGAAATTGGCCTCCCGCAATAAGCTGGGACTACCGACCGATAAATTCATCATTCTCACTTTTGGAAGTTACCGCAACGAAGAAGAACAGCGCCTTGTCGTCGATGCTTTCGAACATCTACCCATGTCGGATAAGTTCCTATTGGCTCCCGGTTTCTACAACAGTTGTTTTACCAACCGTAAAACACCCATACAAAATCTGCTGCGATACCGAACTCAAAAAAAGAAATTCCGGCTCGACACGAATAGAGCTTTACAACTACACGAGAAAATATCGAATACCGAGCTTCCTTACTACTTCTCGGCCGCAGATATCGTCCTGATTCAACGTAAAGAAATTCTCAACTCGGGCAATGTTCCTATGGCTCTTTTCTTTCATAAAGTCGTCGCAGGACCCAAATTCGGGAATATCGGCGAACTTCTCGATTTGACGGGAAATCCTACTTTCGACCTCACCGACAGTCATTCGGTTATCGAAGCCATCGCTCATGCCCGACAATTAGCAAATACAGGATATGGAGAAAAGAATGCAGAATTTGCCCGACAAAATATGAATACGGAACTTATCGCACAGAAAACGATTCTATGTTACCAACAAATCTATAACTTAACTCTGCATGAAAATCCTACTGATCGGTGAAGCCAGCAACTTACACTGGACATTGGCCGAAGGGCTTCGAGCCAATGGTCACACGGTGACAGTCGTTTCTCACGGTAGCCACTGGCTCAACAACAAACGAGATGTCAGTATCGTTCGTCGAGGATATGATCTGTTTCATTCCATACAGTACATGGCGGATATTATACGACATCTCCCTCAAATGAGAGGGTATGATGTTGTCCAAGTAACTAATCCAGTCTTTTTCGATTTACGTCCAGAAAAGAATTGGGCTATTTTTAAATACCTGAAAAAGCACAACAAAAAGATATTCCTCGATGCTCTCGCCATAGACCACTATTATGTAAAAGCATGTTTGGACGGCAAAACCTTTCGTTACTCCGACTTCTTCGTCGGAGATCGGCCGCTCCCGCATCCCGAACGAAAAAAAATGCTTGCGGCATGGATAGGTGGTCCCAACGAGCGACCCAACATCGAAATGGCCCAAGAAGCCAATGGTATCATTGCCTGTTTATATGAATATTATGCAGCATACCAGCCCGAATATGCCGATAAGTTAGCCTATATCCCCATACCCATCGACCTGTCGATCAATCCTTTCCACCCGATAAAAAGCACACCGGAGGTCGTTAAGTTCTTCATCGGGATACAACAACACCGCACAGCGATAAAAGGAACCGACATATTACTCGACGTACTTCGAGAAATTCACGATAAATACCCCCGCGAAAGCCATATACAAAAAGTAGTTTCCGTACCGTTCGACGAATACAACAAACTACTGGTAGATTGTCATATCCTTCTGGACCAACTCTATTCCTATACACCCGCCACCAATGCGCTGGCAGCTATGGCACGAGGCATTATAGCCGTAAGCGGAGCCGAACCCGAATTTTATAATTTTATCGGCGAGCAAAAGCTACGGCCTATTATCAACGTGTTACCCGACCGAAACGATATATTCAAACAACTGGAAAATCTGATTATACATCGGGATCAATTACCGAGACTATCGGCCGAAAGTAGACAATTCGTAGAAAAATATCACGACCACGTAAAAGTAGCCCGGCAATATCTCGAATTTTGGGAGAAGCACTGATTATTCCGATTTACGGAATATCTTCTTTTTCAACTGAAATCCGGTAAAAAGACAAATAAATGCGGTCAGGCTGTAAGCCCCCGCCAAACAATCGTTCGACCACAACAGCCAAACGAAATAACATAAAGAACTATAAACAAAAAGAGAAACGAACATTCGCACCGGAATATGTAACCCAAATTTCAGATGACAAACCATGTAAATCCCTGTCATCGAAAACAGATAGGCCAACAAATAGGCCACCCCGACACCCTGTAACCCCCAATGGGTATACCCGACAAGATACATTACGAACATCAAGGAATCGGCTACGATTTCCGTTATTAAAAAAATACGGCCTGCTCCCTTCGCCAACAGGACGAAACTCACGCTCCACGAAAAAGCCCGGAAAAGCATGCCCAATACAGCCCACGAAATATACCCGCTGATGGCTAAAAACGCAGGTGTATATAATACATGTATAATCAAGTTCTGAAAAATCAGGAATAACGAAATGACAGGAGCCAATATCAGCAACGACGTTTCCACTTGCCGGGTCACATGTTCCGACAACAATACTTTATCCTCGCAGACAGCCGATAAACGGGGATAATATTCCATAGACATAGCCGTAAAAACCAAACCCACATACTGCATGACCAACGTATAACCCGCTTGGAAAAAACCTACCTCTCCGGTTCCTCCTCTATCGTTGAGCCATGCGACGAACAGATAGGAATACAAGGTCGTGACAAATCCGCTTACCGTCATATAAATACCCAACGAAGCGATATTCTTTCCCTGCCGGTAAGTCTCGGTCCAACTCATTTTCACCGGCTTTACCTTCATCTTCCTACCCAACGAAACAGTTACGACCCAAATGGAAAATGTATGTGCGATAATGGCGGGGACGATACCCGAAATACCGAAAAAATAAAACAAGGGTAAAGAGAGCAATAAAGCGAAAAAAGACCCTAAGACAGAACATCTCGCCAAAACCCGCAAACGTTCAGATGCCTGAATCACCGCCCGTTCCCCCTCGGTAAGAGTCGTAAACAACAACGTACACGACAAAAAAACGTACCCCCATATATGGGCATCGTCACCAAACGTATATCGGCTCAACAACGGGGCGAAAGTCAGCATAACCACCGCCCCCAACAACCCGGTGAACCAAATCCAACGACGCACGACAGACACCAATTCGGCAAACCGGCTTTCGTCCCCCGATTTAAACGCTTTGGATAAATCCCTCACGGAACTCGTTCCGATTCCCAATCTTGTCAACGAGGAAATCATCTCGACGGTATTATTATACAGCCCGATGATACCCACACCCTCGGCTCCCAACCATATAGCGACCAATTTCGTTTTAATAATCGAGCAGAGAATGGTAAATACCTGTGTACCGCCGAAAAGTCCGGTAGCCTTCACGATCGTGCGATAGATATTTTTTTTCTCCTCCCCGCCGGTCATAGCGTTATCTCGTATATATCATAAGCAACCCCTCGCCCGCCGAATCCCTCTTTTTGAGCGATAAGCCCCTCGTTCAGATAGCGCCCCATATCTTCCGTCGACTGACCGAAATCGAACCATTTCCTATCGGCGAAAACCTCACCTATAAGCCGGGCGTACAACAAATCGAGAGCACCCGATGCTTTCCCTTCTGCCGAAGCAGAAGTATATTGCGCATGCGCCACAATTCCCGTATCATAAATGACGCTCCCCGCCAATGTCTCGTCACCCCTCATCGTCACGAAATGACGAATCCGGTCGGGGAACCGACTATGCAACAACACGATTTCGTCCAACGAGTGAACAGGTTTCACATGAAACCGCTCTTGCAAATTAGCATCTAAAACTTTCCAAAAAGGAGAGAAATCGGTGGTCTCGACTACCCGCAACCCGGCTTGCTCGGCCTTCTTCATTCGGCTGCGCCGGTCGGCACGTAATCGGAGTGGATTATCCAACTGCACGGTCGAAGATATATTGCGCCTATCAATCGAGCCTCTAATCGAAATAAAGCATACAAATCCGACTCAGAAGGATAACGATGATAGATATGTGGAATACATTTATACACCCATTTGACAAACCGTTCTTTTTTCAAAAAATTGGCAATCGACCGCATGATTTCGAGAACCTGCGCCGTCGTATTCCGAGTAGTCACGATCAACCCGCCGTAAGTCAGTCCGGCATGCGAGTACAACACATCGCCCGAACGGTTTGCCGGTAACAAGGCCAACAATTTATTACCGTCATAAACCAAGAGAGAATAATCCGTAAAGCGATCGGCATGATACTCCATATACTCCCGCAAAAACAAAAACGTACCGTTCGACGATTCGGATACGAAATCATTCCAATTCCTATGATAAGCCGCTGTGTACCTATGTATTTCTATCATACGAATCTTGTTTCTATTTTAGATTTTCATCAGTTAGATTTAACCATTTGAGGAATAAACATTTAACGGAGTATCTAAGAATAATGATAACGGCTTGGCAACCATTCGATTTTCTGCGGTTTGCGTTATTCTTACTATCAAATAACTCTTTTTGCAAAGGTAATATAACTTTCTGAACAGACGGCTTGAAAGACTATAATTCCGTTTTTTCCTTTGTTGCTCATCGTCAGTTTCATTGATTACATCGGGCTTATGTTAAACAAGCATCAAACCATACGTTCCATCAGAACATCTTTTGACTATCCAATGATAATTCTTGTAGTTTAAATCTCTACCTGTTGTGCAGCATTGATTTGGCCACCCCTCATATCTCCATTTCGCTACGACAGATAATGGCGCAGCTTGGCAGTATGCGGTATATTCGTAATTATCCATTCCCATTATAGCGGCTAAATCAATGTGTGTATCATCTGTCTTGAATTTGTCATACATGCCTTTTCTTATACCATCGAATATATGCTCGACTTTCGTTAAAGCATCATTTTCAGACACTAAGCCATAATACACTTCTTTTAATATATCCATTTTCATCAAATTCTATTCGTTTGCCCCGATACATTCAAAAGTGTTGCATTCCAAATCACCTTAAAAACGGCTTCATTCTATGATATAAGATTCGGAAGTTAATATATCAACGATATGCTCAGTGGTACTTATCACATAATGTTTCACATTTAGCGATGATCCATACAATGCTTTCATTCCACTCGCCATCACTTCACTCAGATATGAGGAATTTTCAACTTCATATAATGGCTGAGACTGAGTGGTTAAGCCATCTATCACTTCGGTAATCCTAAAATGCTCAAGAGTAACACGATACGCATAGACATTCTTAAATCGGATTGTAAATGTCTGATTATTGTCAAATCGGTCAAGTATAATGATAAGGTCTGTAGCATCATAGTCAATTGAATTGACTGAACACTCGCACTTAACTATATTCAGAGTATGATAGATTTCATTTTTCATATCGATTTTCGATGTATTTTTATAGCAATGAACCACATAATAAAGACTAATCCCGAAGATATGACAAATGCAAGGATAGCCAAGGGAATAACCCACACCCAACTTTTGTAATAGAATACTTCCAAGTGCGTTAGATCGGTCTCGATAGACGGGTACACTTCTTTTGCTTCCCGAAATGATTCATATTGTGTTATGCCACCGGATTTAGTATCAATGACAAAGTAATATTCGCTTCCCGGAGCTTCGTTCACGAAATACCGCTCGCCATAAATAGAGTCTCCAATTACCTTGATTTTAGTTACCCATTCAATGACGCATTTTCCATCTTTACTGATAGTTCCGTTGAAATAGTCTCGGTCAAAATCATCTACAAGAGATTCTATCTGATACCCATTTGGCAAATCAGTCTTATAATATCCATTCATACCACAACCTGTATTGAAAGCAGAAGAACAAGTAAAACCGCCTACCAGACAGCAAAAATAGAAAGTATATATGAACACGAAAGGCGACAGTAATGTTAATATGGTGTTTCTTCTCTTATATTTTTTGCTGAGCCAAAGTACAATCCCTGCCACTGGCAAAGCGATAACTATTCCCAAAAAGGTAAGAACTATAAGCAGTATTAGGATTTCAAGCAATATCATATTATAAAATCGTTCTAATTTTCAAAATATAATTTTTCTTTCTTTTTCATATACTCCTCTTTACCTATAAAATTTTGAGGACCTATTGCTCCTCCTCCATATCGAAACACCACATAGGGAGTATAAAGGATCGAAGCATCCGATTCATTGATTTCTCTCTGTTCGTCAAGAGATAGAGGTTTATGATATATCTGATAAAAGTATATTCCCATGCCTATACGACGAAAACCGACACAAAAAGATTCATCGGAATCAGTTCGCATTGAAATAGAATAACAGCCTATTTCCTTCAACTTTTTTTCCAGCCATTTCAGAGAGCTCCTGTCAAGCCCGCATTGAAAGAGCAGCGAGTCTATCTTTTCTTCACTCGGATCCCAATTTGATTCCATTTCATCTATACCGTTTGAGAAATGGAACATTGAAACATGGCCATGCTCAAATGCAATACCCACATAACATTCGGGAGTTAATTTATCATAGAGATTACGGTATATCTGCTCCATGCGGTCGCCATATTTTGTATAATGTTTTTCCATTATATCGGCATCACATTTGTTCGATGGATTGAAAAACCAAAACAATAGTAAGAGTATGTTGATAATGTGCAGCATCAATAATATTTTTTTGTGTTTGTTGTTGCACTTTAATGAATAAAAAAATGATATGCCAGCAATAATAATTACAGGAATAAACAACCAAAACAATAAGGCAATAACCCAAACAAATATCAAACCGGCTACATTTAGCCCAATGAAGCATATTGTTGTGAGCAGTATGCAAATGTATTGTATCGGTATCCAGAATGGTTTATCGGTCGGTTTCATCGCTTGCCTCCATTTCTCGTGCCATAGTTAATTTGTATAGAAAAATACCGGCAATATACAGTTATAATCCCCGGCTTTACCATTTATTGTTGCAGGCAGTTAATATGCAGTTCACTATTAATCGGGACTGTCGTTATTATCAGTATTTTATCTGCAATGAGATTTGCGGTAGGAATACTTGATGGCGTTATTACTTTTATCTGATTGATATTATTGGGATTCATATCCAGTTGTTCAACGGCAAAGTTTTTTTGTCTTGATTCGCCGATTAGATTGCTCGGTTTCCCTTTGACTCTCTTTTTCAATTTTCCATCTACTACTATTGCGATTGTGCATTTCTTTGTATTGAAGCGCAATATCCCTGTCATAATATCATCTTCGCAACAAAGTTTTCTTCGGTCCAGTACAATATTGTCAATATCATCTTCTTCCAATATTTCGAGCAATTTATAATCGTCTTTTGACACAAACACATCATCACATTGAATATATTGAAAATCGCTCCGAGAATGAATACCATTAACGATGCATAGTGAAGTATCAGATTTCGATGTTTTACCGATTGTCGGACCATCATTTTCCCACCAACAGAATTTTTCTTCGAGGTTGAAAAACTCTGATTGCCATTGTTCCCATTCGGGGCTGTTGTATTTGGGATTGATACGCATATTTTCGTCACCAATGTCAAAATCAAAAGTATACGGCAAACGGCATTGTCCCCAAATACATCTCTTTACTGCCTTGGTTTTGTAGCTTTGCCATGTGCCTACATAGTTGCGTTTATTGTAACCGTCACCTCCACCTAAATCAATATCCAGACATACCTTTTTATTGGCTTCGTCTATATAGCAATAGACCCCGTATGTACCTTTGAAAAATCCTGTTCCGTATTGCTCTTCGTCTTCTTTGAACAAGTAGTTACAGACCATGAGATAATCGTCGGGACTATCCGGGTCATTAGCACGTTCCCATACATTGTATATATGTTCAACGTGTATTTCACCGGTAAAGTCGCAGATGTTCTTTTTGACCTTTGATTTACCCGTTACTTTGAATGTCAGTGAGTCGGTGCGTTCTACCTGTGGATTGATGTATATTTCTATCCGGTCATATTTGTCACCGAGAACTCCATTAAACACGGTTTCTTTATAGTAAAGTGACCTGCCGTCCATTCCTTCATAGATGAATTGTTCTGAGTTGAATAGCGACCTTTCAAATGTATAGTTGTCTGCCAAAAGCTCATTGGTTATATCTTTGAATGTCTGAGATGAGTCAGGTGTCAGCCATGCCTTGTACTCGGTACTGAAATTGATTTGCCTGCTGTCGGCATACTTGCTCAGTTCAGGATAGTAGAACGGATTGTATTTCCTGTTTCGGGCTGAGGCTATAAAAAAACAGGATAGCATTAAGAATGTTATCAGTGTTATGCAAGTTGTTATTTTTGTCAAATCTTTCATAATCATATGTTTAGCATTCCGGCTAATACTTACTTTGAGCGCTGCCAGTCTTTGGCCGTTCTTTCAAATAGTACAGATTCCTCACTTTGCCAAAATATCGGGTCAGATATATTGAAACCTAATTGTTCACAATACGAAACAAGTATGTCTTTGTTTAGTCTCTTTTTGATTATACGCTGTTTGTAATTTAAGTCGTATTCAAACCATTGTTTTTCTCCGTTTTCATAAAATATCCACCGAGGATCTTGCATAGCATATACAGTTCGTATTGATTTTCCTTTGCTGATATAACGAAAACTATTCATTGCGCCATACAACACACTCGGATCTGTTATGCTGAACAGATAAACATCGCATTTTAGTTTAATAGACAATACATTGGCAAGAGTGTACCAACCGTCTGCATAATTGGAGAACATTACGCAGATATCGGCGTTTGCTTTCGTTTTGAAAAAATAGGACTTGGGGAGGTGCGCACCGCCGGATAATGGCTCATTTTCATACAAGTCGAAAGCAAAAGGACGAGATGCCAATTTGTACTTTCCGTTTGCTATGCCGCTATCATTTTCAAGCGCACAAACAATGTCATCGAATGAGCATTGAAAGCAAGCGAATGTAAAATATGAGAAACAGTCCATCATATTATGCGATTTGTAAAATGCAAAATTACAAAAAAGCACCATTCATCAAATATTTACAAATCGTATGTTTCTCAGCGTAATAAGTCAATTACAGTTTCATTCCTCTGCTTTTTCAGCTAATTCGCTACGCTCTGCTCAAATTTCAAATTCCGTTAGGTGTTTATTTTACAAATTCAGCCATAGCTCCGGATTCAGTTTCGTACGTTCTTTCCACAATTGGAAAGTAAGAATCGTACGATTGCCGTCCTGAGCGTCGGAATAAATCTTTCCCAGATTCTGTCCGGTCGAAACCTTTTCGCCGGCTCGTACATATACCTCGCTTAAATTGGCATAGATAGTCAGATAATTACCGTGACGCACGATAATCGTACTGTTATATCCCGGTGTCACGAAAATGCGGGAAACGACTCCGTTGAACACAGCACGAGCCTTTGTTCCCGGCGTAGTCTCAATATCGATACCGCTATTTTCGGTCTGCACATAGCGCAACTCCGGATGCTTCTGCCGCCCAAAATGTGCGACTATTTTATAACTCCCCGACAAAGGGAACGGCAGCTTTCCTTTATTTTTCTCGAAACTGCCCGACAAGGCCAATTCTTCTTTGGTCATCTTATAACCTTTGGTCGACCGCTGCTGTGCAGTAGAATTTTTTCCCTCGGTCTTGTCAGCACGGGTAGACGACTTACGCTCTTCCTCGGCAATCAGTTGTTCCAACTTGCGATCCAACGCCTCGGCCTGTTTCCGCTTCCGGTCTATCTCCCTTTTCAGTTGTTTCTCTTGCTTCTTCAATCCGGCGATCAACGTTCGTTTACTGCCTTCTTGTTTTTTCAATACCTCGGCTTCGGCATTCCGTTCCTTCAATACCGCATTCTTTTCGGCTACACTTTTGGCAAGTTGTTTTTGCAACACTTCCAATTGCTGTTTCCGTTCCGCAATCTCGGCAGCCTGCCGCTTTCTCCACGCCGAGTACTCTTTCAGATAACGAGCGCGACGATAGGACTGGCTCAATGAAGATGCAGAAAATATAAACATAAGTTCATCATACTCCGACCGCTGATGTCCCATGCGTTTCACCGCGTTGGCATAACTCCTTTTTTTAGCCGTCAAGTCCTTTTGCAACAAATAAATAGTATCTTTCACAGCCCTTTGCCTGCGATTGATTACAGCGATTTCCCTATTGATTTTCGAGATAAGATTCCGTTGCTGCCTGATTTCTGCGGTAATACTGTTTAATTCGTTCAAAGAATTTTTGGCACTCTTCAACGTTTTATTCAGTTTTTTATTGGTCTCATTCAACTCTTTCAAAGTCCGCTCCCGATTCTTCCGCAAATCCTCCATTTCGAGGGTTTGAGAAAAAACCGTAGCCGAAAAGCCGAACAACAAACACCATATAATCAACCACCTTTTCATATCGACAATTTCTTTAACATCTGCGCAGCCGAAACACGCGTATATTTTGATAAAGCAGGTTTCTCTACACCGACTTTTCCATTCCATGAAACCGAAGAGGAATCATATCTCAAATTCAACGAAACCGGGACACTCAACCCCGTCAAAGCGATTTTCATCTTCGTAGGAAAATTCTCGCTCTGTCCCTGTTTAATAAAATCGGTATAATGGCATACAATCTCTTTGTGCCCACTCGTCGAACCCATTTGGGTAGAAAGCAGTTTTATTTCGTCCAAATCGAAACGGTAACCAAATCTCTCGTCCTGCCTTTTCGGAGAAAGCGACCAACGGGAGGAACCGGATTCCATCACCTCGAAATCATCTATACCATATGCATTGTTCGCGCTATTCAATAGAAATATGCGTCCTAACAAAGCATCTTGAACGGTCTGCAACGAAACGGGACTGGACAGCTTTTCCCCTATCTCCTGCAACGATGCCGCTACATACTGTTTCTGCATCTTATTCACCAGAAACAAACTGTCGGGTGTCATATATAACCGAGCGACTTCTATGCCCAAAATGATTCTCACCGAGATTTGCAACACTTCGCCCCGGACCATACGCAGTTGAGTAGATGCACTCAAAGAACCGCTCGCCCCGAAAGATAAATCGGCGGAACCTTTGGCAGAAAACGTATTCCAATCAGGATAGGAGGCCATTAACGACTCGAAATTATTCCGCACCTCTTGTGAAACAGGACGCTCTGAAATCAATTCCTTCCCACCCTTACACCCTGCCAAAATCAGCAGAACGATCGAGCAGACCGCGATTCGTATGTGATTCATTTCTCGATATATTTCTTGTTCTTGATTTTCTTTTGCAACAGCTCGGCCGATTCGCTACCTGCTTCAAGAGCCTTCTGCCAGTAGGTCACAGCCTCGTCGACTTCGCCCAGCATAAACAAAATATCGCCATAATGCTCGAACAACTCCGCACTCGGCTCTTTCGTCTTATCCAACGCATTTTGTAAATAAATCCGTGCCAAAGAATAATTGCCCTGCTTGAAAAATATCCAAGCATACGTATCCAGATAAGTAGCATTATCCGGCTCGGCCTTAACGGTCTGTGCACTCATTCGCTCGGCTTTATCCAAATCCCGTCCCTCCATAGCGAGAAAATAGCTGTAATTATTCAACACCGGAATATTCGATGCATTGTAAGACAAGGCTTTCTCATACATTTCATACGACTTCTCCTTATCTCCCGCCGAATGGTACACATCGCCCATCTGCCCGTAAAAAAACGACTTCGTACCCGCATCGTTCTCCTCTACATAATTCAAGCCTGTTTCCAACATCGAGAGGGCCTCGTCATAACTTTTAGTCTGTGCGCTGGCTACCGCCACATACATATATATATCCTTTTGGTCGGGAACATATTGTATAGCCCTCTTTCCCACTCGTATCACCTCGGCGTATTTCTCTTGATAAAGATACAGTCCTATCAGTTGCAACCAGTTTTCCGGATTGGTAGGAGCCAAATCGGCAGCAATCGCATACTGTTCCTCGGCACGGGAAAAATCTTTACGACTTGACAGATACATACCGAACAGACGATGAACAGGTTCCTCCTGAGGGTACTGTTCCAACATCTCGGCAAATAAGGAATCGACCCGGTTCAACTCTTGTTTTTTCTTCATGAGGCCGACGATATACGTACTGAAAATACTTAGTTTGGTATCGACATCGATACGTCGGTTCATCAGAGCATTGCGTATTTCGTTGTTATAAGCGATCGTATCGCCTCGTTTCTCATAGTATCCGGCTCTCGACAAATAGATATATCCGTTTTCGGGTTCAAGGTCCAAAGCTTTATTATAGATCGACAGAGCCGCCGAATCGTTTCCGGCCTCCAAATAAATATCGCCCAACAGTCTCATATAATCGGTATTTCGGGGAAAAGTCCGTTGCAACTTCTCCGCCTCGGCCACCATAGCCTCCTTATCGCCCATATACTCATAAAGTTTCAACTTCTCTATCGTAATCGGCTCCATCATACCCATCGACGACTCCATTCGATCATAACAGGCGACAGCCTGCTTCATATCGCCTTTGTCCGTATAAGCTTCTGCCAAAGCCGAATTTATTTCGGGCTTATCGGGATTCTGTTCCAGCAACCGCGTCCATATCCGTATAGCCTCGTCGTGACGGTTGCTCTGCTGTGAGAAATTGGCATACACTACGTTATACCAATAATTATCGGAATATTTTTCAGCGGCATATCGCAAGTCTTTCCTCGCCTGCTCGTAAAACCCCATTCTCAGATAATATGGAGCCAAGAAAAAGCGCGCGGCGGCACTAGTCG
>ENA-ORMR01001305-ORMR01001305.1-human-gut-metagenome-genome-assembly--contig:-NODE-1305-length-19608-cov-8.551629_pt1 | contig 19608 bp, 29 predicted proteins | sample MGYA00242107_ERZ509003 | MGnify/ENA primary metagenome ERZ509003 (study PRJEB26280, sample SAMEA2338699) | human gut metagenome | biome: human gut; feature: human-associated habitat; material: faeces... | reverse complement strand
AAATTATTTAAAAACTTCCGTGATTTTTGTCTTGACATATTACCAGATGTCTTTACAAACATCTTCATAGGTCGGATGTTCTGTCTTTCCATTAGCATATCCAACTTCTGTTTCTATGACCCCTTGAATCCTTCTAAAGTATTCTTGAACCGTCCAAAAACAACCACCTGCAAAATAAAGTACTTTCATATCTTTCACCATTTTTAATATGGTATTATTTTTCTAATTCATTCGTATATAATTTAATCTTCTGATATTCTTTAATCAGTATTTCTTCCACGCCCTTTTTACAATAAGCAGGAGAAGTTGAAGGTAGCGAAATCGCTTGTATTTTCGTCTTGGGATAGACGTATTTTTGATAGAGTTGATAAGCTTTTTTACCAGTTGTAAAAATAGCTTGAATCTGACTGTGATTTAAAATTTCAGTAAGATCATTCGGAATTACATGTTTAATCGTACTATCACTTGATCCTTCTATCTCACAACTTTGAATCACATCAAAAAGAGCAATATGATGCTTTTTTAAAAACTGAATTTTACTTTCTATACAATCATCGATCTTTTCTTCATATATGGTTGCGAGTGTAGACCAAAAACGATTTTTAGGATGCCCATAATAAAATCCCACTTCTTTTGATTTAATAGAAGGCATACTTCCTAAAATTAAGACTTTCGATTGATGATCATAAATCGGTTTTAATGTATGATAAACTTTCATAAAATCACCATACTTAGTATAGAATAAATGTTACAAAAAGACAAATGTTTGATAAAATAGGAATAGGTGATAATATGTTATTTCAAAAAAAGAAACAAGTTGTTATAAAAATAGAAGGAATGCACTGTGATGCTTGTAAAAAGAGAATTATGAATGTATTAAAAAGTAATTTCCGTATTAAGAAATGCGATATTTCTCTAGAAGAAAAGGAAGCAGTTTTATGGGTGGATGAAACTGTAAATCTAGAAGAAATCAAACAGAAAATAGAAGCATTGGATTTTCAAGTAACAGACATAAAGGAATGATCATATGATGGAAAAAACAAATGTCATGCGTATTTTAGATAGAAATCACATTTCCTATAAAAGCTATTGTTATAAAGATACCAATGCGATTAGTGGTATCGAAGTAGCAGAAGTATTACATGAAAATCCAGAACAAGTATTAAAAACACTCGTAACGATTTCAAAAGAAAAGAAAATATATGTTTTTATGATTCCCGTTGCCGCAGAACTAGATTTAAAAAAAGCAGCAAAATCTGTTTCTGTCAAAGCATTGGAAATGTTAAAACAAAAAGATTTACTCGCCACAACAGGTTATGTGCACGGTGGATGTTCACCGATAGGGATGAAAAAAGATTTTCCAGTTGTGATTGCAAAACAAGTAGAAAAATTTGATCATATTATTTTTAGTGCTGGAAAAGTAGGTTATCAAGTAGAAATGTCTTTACCACAACTATTGGATTTTAGACAAGCAAAGTTAGCTGATATTACAAAAGAATAGGAGAGGTTATATGGAATTTGTATGGATTATTTATTGGTTGTTTTTATTGTTGAGTTTTATATTTAGTATCTTTATTACGTGGAAGTATCGTCGTAAGACAGGAATCATTCAATTACTATTGACCATTGTCATTCCTATCTGGGCGTTATGTTTGACAGTTGCCACTAACTGGGAGGGAAGTGGAACAAATGAGTTTATGCATATTTTTGAACTTGCAATCAATGGTTCTATCTCTGCCATTGGTATCATGTTTGGCTATTTAGTGCTCATCGGTTTCTTTATTTATCACATCTTCTTATTAGTAACTTTAAGGGAAAAATAAAGTTACTTTTTCTTTTTCTTGACTTAAAGTTAACTCCAAGCGTTATACTAACAATGGAAGGTGATGATAATATGGTAAAACAAACCGCAGGAAGAGAGCAATTAGGTGATTTTGCTCCTAAATTCGCACAGTTAAATGATGATGTATTATTTGGAGAAGTATGGTCTAGAGAAGATAAATTATCTTTAAGAGATCGCTCTATGATTACAGTCATCGCATTGATGAGTAAAGGAATTTTAGATTCTAGTTTAAAGAGCCATTTGATTAATGCTAAAAAGAATGGGATTACAAAAGAAGAAATGGCAGAGATGATTACCCATGCTGCATTTTATGCCGGATGGCCAAATGCCTGGGCAGTATTTAGAATGGCCAAAGAAGTATACGAGGAGGAAGCATAATGGATAAAAAAGAATTTGATAAAGTGAATGTATTTGGACTTGGAGAACCGAACAATGCTTACGCACAGTTTTTTATTGGACAGAGTTATTTAAATCCACTTACAGATCCAAATAAGATGAATGTTTTTCTAGCAAATGTAACATTCGAACCTGGTTGTAGAAATAACTGGCATATTCACCATGCGAAAAGTGGTGGTGGACAACTTTTAATTTGTACCGCTGGATCTGGTTGGTATCAAGAAGAAGGAAAAGAGGCTGTATCATTAGAACCTGGTATGGTCATTACAATTCCTGCAAATGTAAAACATTGGCATGGAGCTAAAAAAGATACTTGGTTTAGCCATATTGCTGTAGAAGTACCTGGCGAAGAAACACAAAATGAATGGTGTGAAGCAGTGACTGATGAAGAATATTGTAAACTAGAAAAATAGAAAAGAGGTGATACGATGAATCAAGATAAAAGGTAGATATAATGAATTTGAATTATGCTATCTTTAGAAGCGAACCTATTTATACTTTGAATGATTTATCACAAATCGGATCACATAACAAAAGAGAGAAAAAGGCTTATAACTCTAATCCAAATATAAAACTAGAATTAATTAAAGATAATATTGAGATAGTACCTTTGAAAGAAAAATATGTTAAAGGTTTTCATAATTTAGTAAAAGATTATGAAAAAGAACATAATGAAAGAATGAAAAATGAACGTGTCAATAAACATCAAATTGCTCTTGGAATTGATAAAAATACCTTAGATCCAGTTCGTTATTGTTTCATCGAAAATTATGCGACTTTAATTCCTGCACTAGAACTAAGTACACTTCATAATTTCATTACTATGTTAATTCGTCAGATTGATGCATTAGGACAAGAACAAGTAATTGTAATTAATGCGTAAGATGATACTTATGATATTTCTTCAGAAAAAGTACAGTATATTGATCAGAAATTCAATGAGATTTTTGAAAGTTTTACCAATTTCTTACAACAAGAAAAAGATGTTTTTGAAAAGAATAATTATGATAAGAGTATTTTCTAAGGTAAAAAACCATTTACAATCTTTATTATCGGAGTAGATTCATTTAAAAATAAATTAAATGCAGATAATAAAACAAAGTTTGGTAATTTATTTACACTTGGAAAAGATCTAGGAATTGTTTTTTTTCTTATTGATTAATACCATTGATAAGATTAAGAAAATTAAATTTGAACCTTGGTATAAGAGTGAAGTCAATAATAATTTTGGAATTTATCTTGGTAATGGTATTAGTGAACAATTTAGTATTAAAACAACACAAAAATTAGATGAGATGAAGAAAGATATTCCAGATGGATTTGGATTTGTAATTAAACGAGGCAGAGTTCAATATGTAAAATTCTTAGAAGAGTTTGATGAGAAGGAGATATAATTTTCTTCTTTGTTTTGTAAAGTTAATGTTAATTTTTACTTATGAAAATTGAGGAATAATAGGGAAAATGATATTATGTAAATGAGGTGAAAAGTTGTGAAAGTGATTTATGTCCATCATGCGGAAAGAGATGTTTCTTCCAATGTAGAAAAACAAGAGCAAGACATTACAGAAGCAGGTATGAAAGAAGCTTCTTTATTTGCTGAAAAATTAAAACAACTGAAAGTGACAGCAATCTATACTTCTCCGTATTTACGTTGTAAACATACTGCTGAAATTCTCAATCAGTATATCCAAGTGCCTATTTATGAAGAGTCACGTTTTAACGAAAAGGATAAGAATGAATCTTGGAGAGAATGTCAAGAGAGAAATATGGAGGCAATTGATGATTTAGTAAATACTTATCAAGAGGATGATGATCTTGTCATTTGTGTAACAAGTGGAGTCAATTTATCAGCTTTTATCTTTTATTTTACAAAAATAAAAGCAAGTAATGAGAATCCATGGATACAAGCAGTAGCATGTTCTCCAGTGTTATTTTCTACAAGTGATAAGGTACTTTAATGAAAGAGCAGAAGATAAAAAGACAAGAAAAAAGAGTGAAAACTTTATTGTGTCATTTGACCAAGAAAACGTGGTTTAGCCATATTGCTGTAGAAGTACCTGGCGAGGAAACACAAAATGAATGGTGTGAAGCAGTGACTGATGAAGAATATAATCAGTTGGGAGGAAAAAAATGAACAATTTATTACTGGTATTAGATTTACAAAAAAGTTTTATCAACGACAATACAAAAGATCTACCTAAAAAAATTGAACAACTAATAAAATTAGGACAATACGATCATGTGGTTTTTACTAGATTTATCAATTCAGAAAATAGTATATGGTATCAAAGATTAAATTACAGAGGATGTTTATCAGAAGAAGATAAAGGAATTGTAATTAATACTGAAAATTATACAGTAATGGATAAAAATATTTATACTGCCTTTAATGATCAATTAATTCATTACATCATCAACAATCATATTGATAAGATATACTTATGTGGTTTAGAAACAGAATGTTGTATCTTAAAAACTGCCTTAGATTTGTTTGAAAATGAATATGAAGTATATGTATTGGAAAAATATTGTGCTTGTACACATGGTAAAGAAAGACATGATAATGCAATAAAAATATTATCAACAACCATTGGGAGAAATAGCATTATTATGTAAAACAAACGCATTATGAATGATTACATTTTGAAAGACAAAGGTGGTGATAAAGATGAATCAAGATAAAATGTTAGTAGTTTATTATTCCTATGGAGGAAATACAGAACAAATTGTAAACATGATTCAAAAACAAAAAGATTGTGATGTTCTGAAATTAGAACCACTTGTTCCATATACGAATGATTATCAAACATTAGTTGATGAAGAAGAAAGTAAAATGGAACAAGAAGAAGTCGTAGAATTAAAACCATATGAGATTGATTTGTCAAAATATTCTAAAATTGTATTAGGAACTCCAGTATGGTGGTATACCATGACCCCTGTTATGAGAAGTTTCTTAAAACAAACAGATTTTACTGGAAAAGAAGTATCAGCAATTATTACAAATGGTGGTTGGTTAGGACATACTGTTTCTGATATGAAAAAATATACGCCATTAGTGAGTTACTTAGATATTGTATTTCAAGGACATGATTTAGATATCAAACAAGAAGTGATTACAGATTGGATTTCAAAATTATAATTCTATATAAAAAGCTACTAACCGTAGTTAGTAGCAAAAAAGAAAGTTATAAAATGTTAGAATATTCTAGTAATAGATACACATCCTGAATATAGATTATTTGGTACTAATCTTAAATCGACATCAGAAGTATTGATTAGACGATAGCTTGCTCCAGGAAGTGCTTCAAAGATGGCATTTCCACTAATTGTACCAGTATCGCAACAAGTTAATTTATTGTGAGTAGAAGAGTGAGCGATTAAAACATCTTCTGGCCAGAATTGGTGGAATTCAATACCTAAAGTTTTTGGTTCACAACTTTCATCATTCTTATCACTATGTCTTACATTAATCCACCAATGAATGATATAAATACCGGCTTCTGGAATTGAGAAGTCACCAGTGTTTGGATTATATGTAATTTTATTAGAGATGTTTGTTGTTTGGAATAAAACAGGTTGTTGTACACCGACAGTAGAATTGGTTTCATCATGAACCATAGCATAGCTATCTAATAGTGTTCCTGGACCTGCAGGACCAGTCGCACCAGTTGCTCCAGTTGCTCCAGTTGCACCTGTAGGGCCTTGAGGACCAGTAGGACCCGTTACACCAGTAGCTCCAGTTGCACCTCTAAGTCCTTGAGGACCAGTAGGACCAGTAGGTCCAGTTGCACCGGTAGCTCCAGTCGCACCAGTTGCTCCAGTATATCCTCTAGGACCAGTAGGTCCTGTTGGACCCGTTGCACCATTTTTGCAGATGCAGTCGATTACTTTACACAAACATTCATCTTTTGGTTTGTCTGGTCTGTTTGTGCAGTTTTCCATTGATTCGTTCATTTTCTTCCTCCTTTCACGATATCATATGTTGGAGAAGAAAATGTTCGTGAGCGAACAACTATTATTGATGAAAAAAAGTGAAAAATGTGTTTTATATTAGATAATAAGTTTAGATGATGGGTAGGTGATAAAGTGACTATTAAAGAAGTCAGTGAGAAATATCAAATTTCTGAAGCAACATTACGTTATTATGAAAAAGAAGGAATTTTACTCCCTGTGAAACGTAAAAATGGAATCCGTAATTATACAGAAGACAATTTACGAAATATTGAATTTGTACAGTGTATGCGTAATTCTGGAATGAGTATCGAAAGATTAAAAAAGTATATTATGCTTACAACTGGCCAGAATACGGAAAGAGAACGAAAAGAAATTTTAGAAGAGCAACGTAGTGAAATTAAAGAGAAAATGAAACAGTTAGAAGAAAGTTTAGAACGTTTAAATTATAAAATTGATAACTATGAGAAATTATTAAAAGATAAGGAGGCTTATTAATGGAAAAAGCAAAAGTTTATTTTATGAAAGAGATTACACCAGAAAATTTAATTAGAATTTATGAAATATTAGGAAAAAAATTAGAAGGAAAAGTAGCTGTAAAAATGCATTCTGGTGAGAAAGGGAACCAAAATTATTTAAGACCAGAATTTGTAAAAGATTTAGTGCAACATGTAGGTGGTACTGTTGTAGAGTGTAATACTGCTTATGAAGGAGCTAGAAATTCGACAGAAAAACATCGTGAACTGATTAAAGAACACGAGTGGGAAAAATACTTTCCATTTGATTTATTAGATGCAGAGGGACCTGATTTGGAACTTGATATTCCAAATGGAACTGTGTTAAAGAAAAATTATGTTGGTAAAAATTTAAAGAACTATCAATCTATGTTAGTATTATCTCATTTTAAAGGGCATGCGATGGGAGGATATGGAGGAGCATTAAAACAATTATCGATTGGATGTGCTTCTTCTAGAGGAAAAACATTGATTCATACAGCAGGGTATACAGATGATCAAACGAAATTGTTTCAAAACTTACCAGAACAAGATCGTTTCTTAGAAGCTATGGCAGATGCAGCTTCTAGTGTAGTGGATTACTTGAAAGGAAATATTGTATATATCAATGTGATGAAGAATATTTCAGTAGATTGTGATTGTGATGGCAATGCAAAAGCTCCTTGTATGCAAGATATTGGTATTTTAGCAAGTTTAGACCCAATTGCCATCGATCAAGCATGTTTAGATCTTGTATATGGTTCTAATGATCCTGGAAAAGAAAAATTGATTCAAAGAATTGAATCATTACATGGAGTACATACAATAGAAGCAGCAAATGAACTTGGTTTTGGAACAAGAGAGTACGAACTTATTTCAATAAATTAGCGAGATATATCATCTCTTTTTTTTTCTTTGTGCTATAATGTTATAGGATAGAGGTGTGAGATGATAGAATTTCAAAATGTTTCAAAAACATATAAAAAAACAACAGTACTTTCTAACATTAATTTAAAAATAGAAGATGGAAACTTAGTATGTCTTATTGGAGAGAGTGGTTGTGGAAAAACAACTACTTTGAAAATGATTAATCGTTTGATTACACCGACTACTGGAAAGGTTTTATTTGATGGTCAAGATATTTCTAAGAAAGATGTAATCAAGTTAAGACGTAGTATTGGATATGTTATTCAACAAACAGGTTTATTTCCTCATATGACAGTTCGTGAAAATATTGAATTAATTTCTAAATTGAAAAAAGAACCAATGGAGAAAATTCATAAGAAAACATTAGAAATGATGAAGATGGTTGGTTTAGATGCAGAAAAATATTTAGATCGATATCCAACAGAATTATCGGGAGGACAACAACAGAGAATAGGTGTTGCTCGTGCGTTTGCTACGGATCCTAATATTATTTTAATGGATGAACCATTTAGTGCCTTAGATCCTATGACAAGGACGTCTTTACAAGATGAGTTAATAAAATTACAAGAACAATTTCATAAAACAATTGTCTTTGTAACACATGATATGGATGAGGCAATTAAAATTGCTGATAAAATTTGTATTATGGATGGAGGACATATTATTCAATATGATACACCAGAACAAATCTTAAAACATCCAAAAAATGATTTTGTAAAGAACTTTGTAGGTCCTAAACGTATTTGGACTAGTCCAGAACTCATAAAGGTAAAAGATATTATGGTTACAAGGCCAGTGACGTGTTCTAAGAATTTATCAATCTTTCAATGTATTAATAGAATGAAAATGATGAAAGTTGATACGTTGATGGTTGTTGAGAAAGATGGAACTTATTTGGGAAGTTTACATGCGTCTAAGTTAAATGAAAATAGTGATGTTCATGCGAAAGTAGAAGTGTACATGGATCAAGATAATATTCGTGCTTATGAAGAGGATTCGATTGTCGACGTATTAAAGCTTGTCGATAAAGAAGGATTATCAACACTTCCAGTTGTAAATGATAAGGGAAAATTAACGGGATTTGTAACTCGTAGTAGTTTGATTACTTCTCTTAGTCAACAATTTTTAACAGGAGGTGAGAAGTAATGAATTTTATCTCTTATATAGGAAATAACTATGAACAAATTATTTCTTTATTAATAGAACATATTGAACTTACGGTAATTGCTGTGGGACTTGCAATTTTAATTGGAATTCCAATTGGAATTTTAATTAGTTATGTAAAAAAGTTAAATAAACCAATTTTAGGTATTGCCAGTGTGATTCAAGCTATTCCTAGTATGGCATTACTCGGGTTTGCGATTCCATTTTTAGGAATTGGAACTTTGCCAGCAATTGTCATGGTTGTTTTATATTCGCTGTTACCAATTATTAAAAATACATATACCGGAGTGAATAGTATTGATAAAAATATGATTGAAGCAGCAGAGGGAATTGGTCTTACTAAGTGGCAAATTCTTTATAAAGTGCAAATTCCATTAGCGCTTCCAGTTATCATGGCCGGAATTCGTATTTCATCTGTAACTGCAGTTGGTCTTATGACAATGGCTGCCTTTATTGGTGGAGGAGGACTTGGATTTCTAGTATTTTCTGGAATTCGTACAGTAAATAATGCTCAAATCTTAGCGGGAGCCATTCCTGCTTGTTTACTCGCTCTTTTTGTAGATTATATTTTTGGTATTATTGAAAAACTCGTTACACCAGTTAGTTTACAAAAAGAACAAGGATATTCTAAAAAAGTACTTAAAAAGAAACGATTCCATCAAAAAATTATTTTAAGTATAACGGCTATTGTATTACTTCTGATCTTTATTATAACAAATATGATGAATCAAACGAATCGTGAATCTATTACTGTAGGAAGTAAAGATTTTACCGAACAGAATATTTTATGTCATATGGTGTCTGATGTAATAGAAGATAATACTGATGTTGTAGTGAATCGTAGTTGTAATTTAGGTGGTACTCAGATTTGTTTTGGAGCATTACAAAAGGGCAATATTGATTTATATATTGATTATACTGGTACTGTATATGGAGATACATTAAAATATACTCCAATTAATGATATAGACAAAGTATATCAAACTGTAAAGAAAGATATGAAAAATAAGTATCATATTGCAGTATTAGATCAGATGGGATTCAATAATACTTATGCATTAGCTGTTCGTAGTGATACGAAAGATCAATATCAACTTCGTACAATGAGTGATTTAGCTCGTGTTTCTAATCAATTAGTTATTTCACCAAGTTTAGAGTTTATTAATCGTCAAGATGGATTAGCAGGTGCTACGAATGTTTATCATTATCAATTTAAAGATATTATAGGAATTGATGGTAGTCCCCGTTATACCGCACTTATCAATCATGAAAGTGATGTCATCGATGCTTTTTCTACAGATGGATTACTGAAGAAATTTCAATTAACAGTATTAGAAGATGATCAACATTTCTTTCCACCATATTATGCGATTCCAATGGTAAGAGAAGATACATTAGAAAAATATCCAGAAATTAAAGAGATATTAAATAAGTTAGGAACACAGTTAAATAATGATATTATGAGAGAATTAAATTATCAAGTAGATGAACTTGGTAAAAATCCAGAGGAAGTTGCCAAAGAATTTTTAAAGACATTGCCAGCTGATTATTTTTAGTTAAAATAAAAAATCTTTAGAAAAATCTAAGGATTTTTTTTATGCGTTTGTTCTTTCAACAAATCACGAATTTCTTCTAATAAAATAATTTGTTCTTCTTTTTTCTTTTCTTCTTCTTTTTCTTGTTTATGAGTAAATTTAGAAACGATTTTAATAAAGATAAAAATACAAGAAGCGACAATTAGAAAGTCAATGACATTTTGTAAGAACATACCATATTGAATTGTAGCATCGCCAATTTTAATATGCAATGCTGAGAAATCTAACCCACCAATTAAAATACCAATGATAGGCATTAAAATATCATTGACCATAGAAGTAACAATCTTTCCAAAAGCAGAACCAATAATGACACCTACTGCTAGGTCAATGACATTTCCTTTAGAAATAAATTGTTTAAACTCTTTTAATGTTGAGTTTCCTTTCTTTACTAGTTCATTTTTATTTTTCTTCAACTTAACCACCTCGATAATAGTAGAATAACATAACAATTTGGGAAATACAATCATATTTTAGAAGAATGATGTTTACAATAGAATTAACTAAAAAATAAAAATTATAAAAAAACACTTAACCGTGTGTAACTCACGAGTTGTATGATGAAGGTGTAAAAGATGAAAGGAGAATCGTTATGGAATATGTGAAATTAAATAATGGGGTAGAAATGCCAATATTAGGATTTGGTGTCTATCAAATTCCAAAAGAAGAAACAAAACAATGTGTCTTAGATGCATTAAAAGTAGGATATCGAGCAATTGATACCGCACAGAGTTACTTCAATGAAAGAGAAGTAGGAGAAAGGCAAAAGACTCATCATGCACCAATTGTATCACCAGTACCAGATTTATCTTTGTACGATGTCATTTATATTGGTAGTCCAGTTTATTGGGGATATATGCCAGAAGAATTAGTGACCACTTTAAAAGAAATCGATTTTACAGGAAAAACAATTCGTCCATTTGTAACCCACGAAGGATCAGGACTTGCTCGTATTCCAAGTCAAATTCAAGAATATGTTATGGAGCTCATGTTAGTGAGGGACTTGCAATTAAAGGCAGTCAAGTAAAAAGTGCAAAAGAACAAGTAGCTGCTTGGATATAAAAGAAGTCATTTTTGATTTCTTTTTTTGATGATTCTAATCAGAAGAGAATCACTTTATTTTGGTTTCATCTAAAATAAAATCGTACCAACCAGTACGATTCTCCAAAAAAGAAAATAATAAATCGAAAAATGATTACCAATTAGCCATCATTTTCTGTTTGTACTAAATTGCTATAGTATTTTGTTTTTCCGCTTAACACATCATCATAAAATCCTTGTTTCCAATGAATATAATTGATACTATCTTGAATTTTATTGATTTTATGTTCTAATTCTTTGAGTTTATTATCCAATATTTTTTTCCTCTCAGGAATCGTCTTTTCCCCTTGCAAACAAAGTTCTAAATATTCTTTCATCTCGACAATACTCATATCACAACTTTTTAAACAAGATAAACTTTTAATCCATTCGATATCTTTATCATGAAAGACACGATAATTATTTTTATCTCGTTTGACATTGGGAATTAGTCCCTCATTACAATAAAACTTTAATGTATCATAGGTGAATCCTGTTTTCTCACATGCTTACTTCATTGTATATACCATTTATTTTTCCTCCCATTGAAATAAAATATTACTCGTGTGTAACTCGCGATTTTTATAATTATATTCTATAAAATAGGGTAGTCTTTGTCAAGAAATGAAGTCTTCAATTTTTTTTGTGTCAATATTTTAAACTTGTAAAAAATACAAGTTTTTTTCTTTTCTTGCAGGAATTAAAACACCTTATATGGAATGATAATAATAGGAGGAGATAAATATGATTGATTACAAAGTCGATGGATTTCAAAATGAAATTTGTTTCGCAGAAAAATTAAATGGAAAACGCGTGAAAGACTTAGAACCTGCCTATCAAAATATGATTGTCCAATTGTATGGTAAAGTCTCAAAGTGGAGAAAAGTAAAGGCATACGTTGACGAGAATAAAAAGAAATACGACATGGTGGTTGAAATTGGTAAAGTCAAAAAATTGATCAGTATTAAAAAGGGAATAAATAACTCAATGCATGTCGAAGGCATTTCAACCTTTGTCCATTTTTTAATTGAAATGAAAATCGGAAGAGAAAATGTCATGACTTATTTGAAATACCACTATGCTGATGGGACAACCAATGGCAAAGGTGATTATCGTATGTCAGCTCGTGAATATAAGGAATTACACCAGGAAGAAATACAGGAATTAAATCGTTGTCTTAATCATCCATATGTGATAAGACAAGCTATTGACCGCTTCATATTAATGGGTAGAAATTCCAATGAATCTGTGGACGGACTGATTTATGGCGTACTGAATGATTTTATTTTTATTCCTACTGAAGATATTATTCAGATGATTGAAACAAAGAGGAATGTTGAAATAACAGGTGTTCATTTCGGCCCGTTATGTTGCCAACCAATGACTAGAAACTTAAATTACAATCCTCTTTATGAGAAAAAGCGTTTTTGTGTCCAGATTAAATGGTATGATATTTACGAAGATGCATTGGAATATATGAATAAGAAACAGGAGGGGAGAGATAAAAAAATAGGAAAAAGTTAAGAATTTTATAAAAAAAATAAAATTTTTTTCCTTGTAAATGAAAGGTTTTGCTGAAGTTTTACCATTTTTTTAAAATAAGTGCTTGACATTTTTTGAAAATCACGTATAATTAAAAGTGCCTACTGAAATGCGGATGTAGTTTAATGGTAGAACTTCAGCCTTCCAAGCTGACTACGTGAGTTCGATTCTCATCATCCGCTCCATAGGTTATTACAGGAGATATGATTTATCTCCTTTTTTTGTGCCTTTCCCTCACGTAGTCTGCTTGGAATCCAAAACTCCTTTTGGAAAACCTTTCTTTAAAAACCTATTGATTCGTACCAGCATTGATTTCATCTATAATTTCTAATCCTGTCATCTCACATGGAATATTAATTCGTTTGATATAATGTTTATTAAAATTTTTAAAGTTATTTACTTCAATATCGTATACTTGCATATCGATACCACTCATTTTTAAAACAAATACACTTTCTTTTGTATACGCTCCATAAGGATATGCGAACACTTTTAAATCCTGTTTCCCTAGATGTTTCTCAATTTCCTGATAAGATGTTTTCACATCTTTCAGACTATTAACAAATTTTATTTGTCAACAGTCTGAAACAGACAATATTGTCTGTTTTTTATAAAGATTAAAAATCATTTTTAAAGTAAAAAAGAAAAAATGTCAAGTACACAGTCTGATTTTAAAAATTATTGTTTATTGTTTACATAATTTGATATAATAGGTATATAAGGACATACTAAGAATAGGAAGGTGTTGGACTATGAGATATATCATGAATATGAATAGCTCTGGTTTTGACAAAGTTAAACGTGGTGTAAAAACACATGGCTATCGTTTATATGATCGTGTTGGTAGACACCTAAAAATTGGAGATGAAATCTTAATTCGATTAGAACCAGAATTAAAAGAGTGTATATTGGTGCAGATAGTGGGAGTAGCGCACTATAAAACGTTTTATGATATGTATGCAGATTTCTTCGATGTTGACTTTAAATATCGTTATCGTTCTATTAATGATATCTTGAAGGAAACCTTTCATCATTGGTATACAGAAAAAGAAGAAAAGAAATACGGAGCAATGGTTTTTAAATTTGTCGTTACAAAAACATTCTCAAAACTGTAAAATAATTTTACAGTTTTTTTTGTTTTAGTTGTATTCATTTTTTAAAACATGTTATACTAGATATGTAAATATATAATAAGAAAGAAGGAATGATGAATGTTTAATTTAAAAGGTAGAGTTGCTGTTATTACAGGGGCATCTAGTGGTCTTGGAAAACAAATGGCCAAAGGATTTGCTAGTCAAGGTGCTGACTTAGTAATTATGGCCAGAAGATTAGAAAGATTAGAAGAATTGAAAAGTGAATTAGAACAATTAGGAGTTCGTTGTTTACCAATTAAGTGTGATGTTACAAAGCCTGAGGAAGTGAAAAATGCAGCGTTAGAAACAGAGAAGTTCTTTGGAAGAGTAGATATTTTAGTCAACTGTGCAGGATCTGCAAAAAATAATGGCGTTTTAAATATGACTGATGAAGAGTGGCAATTTACAATGGATACAGATTTAAATAGTGTATTTTATGTTACACGTGAATTTGCCAATATCATGAAAAAGAACAATTATGGAAGAATTATCAATATTGCATCTATGTATGGAATGGTTGGTAATATGGCAATGGATACAGTTGCATATCATTCTTCTAAAGGTGGAGTGATTAATTTTACAAGAGCTGTGGCTGCAGAACTTGCGAAATATGGAATTACATGTAATGCTATCTGTCCAGGATACTTTGATACTGAATTAACCCATGAGACATTAATTACTGAATCATTTACAAATTATATGAAAGCAACAGTTCCAGTAGGAAGATATGGACATGAGGGAGAATTAAATGCTGGTGCAATCTTTTTAGCAAGTGATGAAGCAAGTTATGTCACTGGTGTGATTCTTCCAATTGACGGTGGATATACTGCTGTATAAGACCTTTTATGGTCTTTTTATTTTTGGTATAATAAAGATGGTGATAGGGATGGATCAAGAGAAAATTGGAAAGCTGATACGGGATATTCGAACAAAGAACCATATGAGTCAACAACAGTTTGCCGAAAAATATAGCGTGACATATCAGGCTGTTAGTAAATGGGAAAATGGTAAGAATATGCCAGATATTGCAATCTTAAAACAGATTTGTGAAGACTATCACATGAATCTGAATGATTTATTAGATGCAAAAAAAACAAAGAAAAAACATACCAAAAAATGGGTGATAGGAAGTATTTTAGGAATTTTTGTTCTGTTCCTGGTCTTATTGATTTTTTTATTTACAAAACAAGATGGGTTTGAATTTAAGAAATTGACAGCTTCTTGTGATGATTTTACCCTTTACGGGAGTATTGCTTACACAGAGAGTAAATCATCTATTTATATTTCTAATATTTCTTATTGTGGGGAAGAAGACAAACAGAAATATCAAGAATTATTATGTATTTTGTATGAAGAAGATGGGAAATCTAAAACAGAAATCAGTAGATATCACTATCAGGAATCAGAACCGATTACGATAGAAGAATTTGCAAGTATGATTGAGTTACATGTCGATCATTATGAGAATACTTGTAATATATCAAAAGATGATAGTCTTCATTTGGAAATAGAAGCAACGGATTCAGATGGAAAGATTACAACGTATAAAATTCCATTAACGCTTTCTGATCATTGTAATTAGGCACTCAACTTTAGGTTGAGTGTTTTTTCAACTTCGTCTTGATTGTATTTTAAAATGACTTTTTTTACAATGAAAGGGAGGTGATATTTGTGAAAAAGAAAAATAGAAAAAGAATGATTAAAATTGTTATTTCTGTTTTAGTGTTGATCTTGATTTTATTGTTGATTGTACTTTTGTATTGTAATCAGAAACATACAAGTACCAAAACAGTAGAGGAAAAGACTTTGATGGTATTTGAACAGAAAGAGAAAGAAAAAGAATTTCAAACAGAAGGATATACATTAGAAGATGCGAATGTGATATTAAATCCCTATGGTAATTCTCCTTTAACCGCATTGATTTTATTTGAAACAGAAGAAGAGGTAAGTCCTACTGTTACCATCGTAGGAGAGGATAAACTGACTACCTTTACCCATACTTTTGAAGAAAATACAAAACATTACTTACCGATTTATGGACTTTATCCAGATAAGGAAAATGAAGTCGTGATTTCGTTTGAAGAAAAGGGAGAACAACAAGAAAAGACAGTTCTCATTCAAACAGAAGCACTTCCTGACGATTTTATTTTACCAACAGAAGTAACAGCAGATAAAGAACAATTATCGAATGATTTATACTTTTATACGCCATCTTCTTCCGGATATACTTGTGCCTATGATGTGAATGGAAATGTTCGTTGGTATTTGACAAACTATGCATTATGGAAGATAGACCGTTTAGAAAACGGACATCTACTTGTCAGTACAGAACGACTAGTGAATAGTCCATATTATATGACAGGATTATACGAAATGGATTTATTAGGAAAAATCTATACCGAATTTTCACTTCCAGGAGGATATCATCACGATTATTATGAAATGGAAAATGGAAACTTACTCATTTCCAGTGATGACTTTGAAAGTGGGACAGTTGAAGACTATATTGTAGAATTAGATAGGAATACAGGAGAAGTTGTCAAAGAATATCATTTAAATAAAATTTTAAATATGGAAGATGGAAAAAGTGAAAATTGGATTAGTTATGATTGGTTTCATAATAATTCGGTTTGGTATGATAAAAAGACCAATTCCATTACACTTTCTGGTAGACATCAAGATGCAGTTATTAATATTGATTATGATAGTGGAGCGTTGAATTGGATTATTGGAGATCCGACGAATTGGAGTGAGGAATATCAAAAGTATTTCTTTAAGCCGATTGGCGATGATTTTGAATGGCAATGGAGTCAACACGCAGCAATGATCACTCCAGAAGGTTATGTATTTATTTTAGATAATGGAAATAATAAATCAAAAAAGGAAGAGGAATATGTTGCTGCTTCTGATAGTTATACAAGAGGTGTTATGTATAAAATCAATACAGAAGATATGACCATTGAACAGGTATGGCAATATGGGAAAGAAAGAGGAAGTGATTTCTATTCTCCGTATATCTCTGATGTCGATTATATAGAAGAAAATCATTATATCGTTCACTCTGGTGGAATTGTTTACGTCGACGGCGAAAATTCTAATCAGCCGGCAGGATTTAGTGAAAATGCAGAATTGAAGTCTGATACGGTGGAACTAATCGATGATGAAGTAGTTTTTGAACTCGTGCTACCAACCAATAATTATCGGGTAGAAAAAATGAGTCTATATGTAGAAAATGAGAAATTTGAAGTAGGGAAAGCAAAAAGAATTGGTACTTTAGGAAAAACAGAAGTAACAGAAGAAAAATGGAATCCATTTTTTACTACAAAAAAGATAGATGATACATATCAAAAACATGATATTTCTATTGTAGATGAACAAGATCGTTTGGTTGTAACAGGACAATTTAAAAGAACAGATGATGTGAATATTGTCTTATATCAAAATATGAAGTCAAAGTATTATCATGTGACAGTTAGTAAAAAACCGTATACAGCACTTTGTGTTGATATATTTACAGAAGAAGAAACAGAAAATGGAATTTCTGTTACCAAGTATATCAATCAAGAGGGATTGGATGGAAAATATTCCATTTATATAGAATTAAATGGAGTATTATATAATACAGGTGAGTATGTAGAATTTTAAAAGTTTATGGCTTTCCATAAACTTTTTTATGAGATTATAATAAATATATGTTTTTTAAAAATCTTTATAGTATAATAAAAATGAGATTCATAAAATGGAAAGGAGAGAACATGGTAAAAGTATTATTTGTATGTTTAGGAAATATATGTAGATCTCCTATGGCAGAGTTTGTTATGAAAGACTGTGTGAAAAAGAGAGGATTAGAAAGTAATTTTTTGATTGATTCGGCTGCAACGAGTGATTACAATGAGAAATATCAAAATCGTATTTATCCTGAAGTAAAAGAAATTTTGAAAGAAAATCATATTCCATTTACTGATCGAGTATCTAAACAGATGAGAAAAGAAGACTATCATCAGTTTGATTATATTTTAGGAATGGATGAACAAAACATAAGAGATATTTTACACATCATTGGTTCTGATTTAGAACATAAAGTGTATCGTTTATTAGATTTTACAGAAAAACCAAGAGATATTATCGATCCTTGGTATTATGGAAATTTTGATGCAACATATGAAGATATCAAATACGGATGTGAAAAGTTATTAGAATTTATTTTGAATTCAAGACAATAAATGATAGAATAATATATGGAGGTAAATTATGAGTTATTTAATTAATGGAATTAGGGGATTTTGTATGGCACTTGCCGATAGTGTTCCAGGTGTTTCAGGAGGAACGATTGCTTTTATTTTAGGATTTTATGACAAGTTTATTAATTCATTAGATGATTTAGCATTTGGAGATTCTAAAAAGAAGAAGAAAGCTTTATTCTTTTTAGTAAAATTAGGAATCGGCTGGATTATTGGGATGATACTAGCAGTCTTAGTACTTACAAATTTATTTGAAAGTCATATCTATCAAGTAAGCTCTGTATTTATTGGCTTTATTTTATTTTCTATTCCTTTAATCGTAAAGGAGGAGAAAGAATCTTTAAAAGGAAAATATCACAATTTAATTTTTACGTTGATTGGAATTGCCATTGTCGCATTAATTACTTATTTTAATCCAATTGCAGGAGAATCACATGTAGTAGATATTTCTAAATTGAATGTAGGTCTTGCTCTTTATATGTTTGTTGCAGCCATGGTATCTATTTCAGCTATGGTACTACCAGGAATTTCTGGTTCTACATTGTTATTAATTTTTGGATTATATATTCCAATTATTTCAGCGATTAAAGAGTTTTTACATTTCAATTTTAGTTATGTACCAGCATTATTTGTATTTGGACTAGGTGTTCTTTTTGGAATCGTATTAGTAATTCGCTTGATTAAAATCGCACTAGAGAAATATAGAAGTCAATCGATTTATTGTATTTTAGGATTGATGATTGGATCCATTTATGCGATTATTATGGGACCAACCACATTAAATGCTACAACCGCACCATTATCTATTTCAACATTTAGTATTTTATTTTTCATCCTAGGTGGTGCGATTATCCTTGGCTTAGAAAAAGTAAAAGGAATCTTAGAAAAGAAACAAGCAAAAGAAGATTAAAAGCATTGACTAAAATAGTGAATGCTTTTTTTTGTTTTATTTATAGTATTGTCTGTTTTTTTAATATTCATGTAGTTCATACCTATAATTGTATTTTGATGCTTCATTTTTATATCATTTATTCATATCATTGTAACGATTCTTAGATGTGGTAATGTTGAAAGATTATATTCAAACAGTTTGAAAGCTTTATAATATATGATTTATTATTAAATTTCCACGGTGGCATGGAAAAAATAGTACGATTATAGTATAATCTATAAAGAGTCTAAAAGTTAGACATCTGGTAATATGTCAAGACAAAAATCACGGAAGTTTTTAAATAATTTCTC
>ENA-ORMR01001300-ORMR01001300.1-human-gut-metagenome-genome-assembly--contig:-NODE-1300-length-19652-cov-2.632648_pt1 | contig 19652 bp, 16 predicted proteins | sample MGYA00242107_ERZ509003 | MGnify/ENA primary metagenome ERZ509003 (study PRJEB26280, sample SAMEA2338699) | human gut metagenome | biome: human gut; feature: human-associated habitat; material: faeces... | reverse complement strand
CCGAAGAATTTGAATTACCTCCTATATCTTTAGTCAGCTACGTGGAGTTGAACAGTCAGTTCTATCCCCGTTTCAGTAAGGAAGACATGGTAAAATACCTGCATTATTTCGAAATGGAGCAGGATATTGACCTGGGAGCCTTGTCGATGGGGCAGAAGAAGAAAGTCTTTATGAGCTTTGCATTGGCTACCCACACCTCACTGCTGATTATGGACGAACCGACCAGCGCACTCGATCCCATCTCCACGGGAAAAATTGAGCAACTGTGCCAAGAGTTGAAACAGTCCGTAACCATAATAATGGTGACGCACAACATGCAACAGGCATTTCGTATTGCCGATAGGACGGCGTTCTTCCTTATGGGGGAACTGGTGGAGGAGAACGAAACGGCAAAAATATTCTCGGCACCTACCGACAAGCGCACCGACGACTACGTAAACGGTCGTTTCGGTTGATACTTATTCAATGCCGTAACGCTCGATAAAGTCGGTGGCGATTGTAACATAACGGAGTAAAACTCGGACGAACAAATGCGGAAGTGTTTATTAAAGCGTTTGTTTTGCGTCCGACGGTGGCGTTGAACGTAAAACCGCAATAGAGGTTTACGAGATTTTTTGCGCGGTTTGTCGCAAGTTTGAACTTGCGCTTTTGGCGCTGAACGGCGGGTTTTGTTACAATCGCAATAATTTTATCGTGCAGCGGTGTACTTATGCAAAATATGTATGCTATAATGGGCGTAATCAAGGAGAAATAATGAAAGGCACTATATTTGTTTTGGAAGACGACGCATCGATTTGCGGACTTATTAAAGTGGCGCTCGAAATGAACGACCTAAAAGCGCGCACGTTCGGCACCTGTGCGGAATTTGTGTCGGCGCTTAACGAGGAAACACCGGACGTTGTCCTCTTGGATATAATGCTCCCGGACGGCAGCGGTTTGGACGCGCTTAAAGCCGTAAAAAGCAAACGCTCGGACGTGGCTTGTATAATGCTCACGGCAATGGGCAAGGAAGAAGACAAGGTGCAGGGACTCAATCTCGGCGCGGACGACTACGTAACCAAGCCGTTTTCGGTTTTGGAACTTATGGCACGCATCAACGCCTGCCTGCGACGCAAACAAAAGCCCGTGCTTTCGGTCGGGAACGTAACGTTGGATACCGACGCTTTCGGTTGCATTGTGGACGGCAAACCCGTAACGCTCAACCGCAAGGAGTTTGAACTGCTAAAAATGCTTATGACCAATGCCGGCAAGGTGCTTACGCGTGAGCAACTTTTGTCCTCGGTGTGGGGTTACGAAACGGGCGAAACTCGCACTTTGGACAATCACGTGGCAAGATTGCGTAAAGTCGGCATAAAAATCGACACCGTTTTCGGCGTCGGATACAAAATGGGATAATCGGAGAAAGAAGTTATGAAGTGGCGAATATGGCTATTGTCGTTGAGCATCGTGTTGGTTGGCGCTGTCGTTTTCGGCTTTGCCTGCACGCAAGTGTACTACCAATCGGCAGTCAACGACGGGAAAGACTATTTGCGTGTGTATATGAACGAGTTCGACGCGGAAAAATACCCGCTCACAAAGAAGGGCGCAGCCGACTACTCGCAAAAACTTAACAGCGCGCGCGTAACTTTTATGGACGCGCAGGGCAACGTGCTTGCCGACAGTTCCGCCGAACCCGAGCAGGACCACTCCAACCGTGAGGAAATCATTGCCGCGATAAAGGACAAACAGCAGGGAGGTTTTGCCGTTCGTTCCAGTGCGACGACGGGCAAAAACACGGTGTACTACTGCAAAAACTTCAACGAATATTTGGTGCGTGTGGCAATCGAAACCGATTCCGACTGGACGATATTCCTAAAAACCATGCCGACCTACGCATCGTTTGCCTGCATTGCGGTTTTGCTGTGCTTTGTTGTGTCCTACTTTGCAACCGACGTGATTTTGAATCCGGTAACAAAACTTGCAAAACAGGCAATCGCAAGCGACAGCGTGCAAACCGACTGCGCCGAACTGAAACCGGTTGCGGAAATTTTGAACGAACGCAGCAAAAACGTCGCTCGCAAAATGAAGGAATTGGAATACGAAAAGGAAATGGTGGAAAACGCCCGTTCTTCCAAGGACGAATTTATCGCCAACGTCACGCACGAGATGAACACGCCGCTTACGTCCATTCACGGGTATGCCGAGTTGTTGGACGGCGGAGGAATGACCGAGCAGCAAAAAAGTTTTGCCTACAAAACCATTTTGGCTCAAAGCGAAAGGCTTTCCAAACTTATTGCCTGCATAATCAATTATAGCGAAATCGAAAGCGACGACGTAACCCCGTACGAAGTTAATTTTTCCGCTTTGGCAAGGGAAATGATTTCGGCGTTGAAACCCGAAGCCGACAAACGGCACATCGCCGTAACCGAGCAAATCGAGGACAACGTAATTTTGCTCAGCACTGCCGAGCGCCTTGGGGAATTGTTCGGAAACCTGTTCCGCAACGCAATCAAGTACAACAAAGAGGGCGGCTCTATCACGGTTACGTTGGACAGGCAAAAATTTGTCGTTGCCGACACCGGCATAGGCATATCGGAAGAAAACAAAAGCAAAGTGTTTTCTCGCTTCTTTACCGTAGACAAATCTCACGGCGGAAAAAACGGCGGCTTCGGTTTGGGACTTGCCGTCGTCAAAAAGATTTGCGACAAATCCGGCTGGAAAGTCGATTTGCAAAGCGAGCCGGGCAAGGGTAGCACTTTTATCGCCAGGTTTTAGGGTAGTCGTTGACAATTTCGTTTATTTGTGGTATAAAGGATAGACTACAAGAAGAAAATCTTTTGCCTATCGGCAAAATTTTTCAACACCTTGCAGGTTTGTTAAAGAACCATCGTTGTTGAGCGTTTTGTTTGAAAAACAGGCAGGAAAGAATTTTTGCAAGCAAGCAACTTCTTGTATTAACTACGTGCAGTAGACGTGCGGCGGTTTTTGCGTTTAGATTTGCCCGGTCACGGCTATAATAGTTTACGTAATCGAACGGAGGGCAAAATGGGAACGCTGGATATTATAATAATACTTGCGCTTGTTTTGGCTATAGTGCTGGGAATAATTAAGGGCGTTCTGAAAACCATACTTACGTTTATCGGAGTTGCGGTTATCACCTCCTGCGCTTCGCTAATCACTCCCTATGCGCAAAATTGGTTGTCGGGCGCGATTGCCGATCCCGCCACGCGCTCGATAATAGCCATGGTGGTTGCTTACGTTTTGCTTATCGTCGTCTATATCATCATAATGGCGATAGTGCTAAAACTGCTAAACAAAGGAGCAATAGGTTTTGTCAACCGCTTGTTGGGTATGATTGTGGGCATTGTTATCGTCTACGTAGTGTTTGCCATAATTTGCCAACTTTGCACCGTAACTTTCAACCCGGACGGAACGGAAAAGGAATTTTTCCAAAACAGTTGGGTGTATCGTAACGTGTACAGCGGCGATAAAAACTTTTTCGGAAAGTTGATTTTGAACAAACTCGGAAGTATAATTTCCGGAAACTGACAAAAACCAAAGCGTGTTGTCAAGCAGAAAAATCGAGTTTGTCGGCAAAACTTTGTAAACAACATTGCAAACAGCGGTAAAATTTGCGATGGCGGCGTAGCAATCGACGATAGTCTTACTGCCTAAAATTTGCAGTTACCGATGCGCGGGCAAAAAGTCCGTGCATTTTTTATGCAAAAGTCGTTGCCGTTCAACGTTGTTTTAAGAAAGGAAAAATATAATTGCGTTGAAAAACGAACGAAAAGCCTTCTTTGCCGAGAGTATAGGCAAAAATTCGGCGTCGTTCGAGAGGTGAAATATGAAAAAATTCAGAGTTATATTGTGTGTGCTGTTAGCATTGGTGTTAACTTTTTCGTTCATCGGATGCGGAGTGGTTTCTTTGCCGCTTTTCGATAACGACAAAAACGGCAACGGCAGTGGCAGCGGAGATTACGACAATGTTTCCCGCATCGATACCAACGTAAAGGACTACAACGTTGCCGACGACGCAACTGTGGGTGAAAAGGTGTCGGCAATAGCCATGACGGCAACTTACGAATTGACCTGCGAAATAGAATATACCTACAAAGTGTACTCCATGGGCTTCGGATTTTCCCAAGGCGGTTGGAAAACCACTTCGTCCTCTCAAAAGGCGCAAGGCACGGGCTTTGTTGTTGACGAAAACGGCTACATGATAACCAACGCGCACGTTATCAATGTTGAGGATAGCGACGAGTTGAACAATTTTTCCATCACGCGCCGCACGGTTTACGCAGCAAGAGCCGACGTGAACGAAAAACTGGAATGTCAAGTTGTTGCCTACAACGAGGACGTGGACTTGGCTTTGCTCAAAATACTAAAAACGTCGGATGACGATACGTTCAACTTTTTGCCTTTCTTCAACTATGTGGAACGCCAATCGGCAAAGGACGGCGATTTGGTGCTTAACTACGGCGAACAGGTTATTGCAATCGGCAACGCCAACGGCTACGGCATTTCCGTAACTATGGGCGTGGTGTCCGCTCCGCTTCGTCAGTTTGCTTCGGGCAACGTCACCAAGGCAATACAAATAGATGCGGCAATCAACCCGGGCAACTCCGGCGGGCCGCTGTGCAACTCTTTTGCGGCGGTTATCGGCGTCAACTCCTTCAAAATAGTGGAATCCAACACCGAAAACATGGCGTATGCAATCCCCGGTTACGTGGTAACGGACTTTTTGGAACAACTTAAAAACGGCACGTACACAAGCGCGATGCAGTCGTCCACTCACGGCGTTGCGTTCAGCGGCACAAGCGACGTAACTTACTATCTTGCCAATTCTCGCGAGTACAAGGCGGACGGCAGCAACTTGACCTGTAAATAACAAAATCGGTATTTTGCAAAGTAATTTGGCAAAACTACAAATAATAACCTACAAAGCAAAATGACAAAACAAAACTACGACAATCAAATGACTGCGATAATCGGCGGTTTCGGCAACGAAAAGCCCAAGTTGCTCCTGCACGTTTGTTGCGCGCCCTGCGCCACGTATTGTTTGATGCAACTTTTGCCGCATTTCGACGTAACTTTGTATTTTTCCAACGACAATATCATGCCACGCGCGGAATACGATCGCCGTTTGGCGGAGGTTTGTCGTTTGGCGGACTTGGTGAACGACGGAAAGTTCGTAACGCAGGCGGTTGTGCCGCTAAAAACGGTTGCTCGCAATTACGAGCCTAGCCGATATTTGCAAGCGGCACAAGGACTGGAAGGCGAGGCGGAAGGCGGAATCAGATGCTTCGAGTGCTTTGTTTTGCGGCTGGGCGATGCGGCACAATACGCCGAACAAAACGGTTTTGACTATTTTGCCACAACGCTTACGGTTTCGCCCTACAAAAACAGCGATTTGATAAACGAAATAGGAAGCAAACTGGCCTCGGACAAAGTTTTGTGGCTGCCGACCGACTTCAAAAAGCGGGAAGGCTATCGCCAAAGCGTGGAACTTTGCGCAAAATACGGAATATACAGGCAGCATTATTGCGGATGCGTTTTTGCAATGCCAAAAGAGGACTAGCGGCGTAAGCGGATTGCTCAAATCGAGCGATAAAAAGTAAAAACAAATTGCAACGAAGCCAAGTTACGCGAAAAAAAACTTCATAAATAAACAAAGGACGGCTTGATACATTCAAACCGTCCTAATTTTTTGTGTAAGTTGTTTTGTTGGCAACACTTAATCAGTCGACTTTTATTACCATAGATTTTAGCGTAAGTTCGTCCGCCGATACGTCGTGCAGTTGTTTGTCCAAACTGTCAAAGTTAAGTGTTTTGCCGATAAGCGAATCCACGTTCACCGTTCCCGTAACCAGCAAATTGATTGCCGAACTGAAATTGCCCAATCCGTTGTATACACCAAAGATGTTCAGGTGTTTTTGGCATATTTGCGCAATAGTCAAGCGACTGTCCTTTGTGGAGTATCCGGCAAGGCAAATGTTTGCGTTCATTGCGGCAACTCCGTAGATATCCTTCATCTTAAAGTCGCTGTCCGAAAAGAAAACGATTTCCTTGCACATTCTGCCGCCGGTAACAACCAGCACTTCGTGTTCCACTTCGGTATTTTCCGGGTTGAAACAGTAAAACACTCCCATTTCTCTTGCTGCGGCAAGCAACTCTTCCTTGTTGGAAATGAATATAGGCACTGCTTGGTAGTAAGCAACCAATTGCGCCAAAATAAGTCCCGTTTTGGTGGAGGAGAAAATGGCAATGTGTCTGCCTTTTTCCAATTTAAGCGCGTCTACCACGTTCAAACAAAAGGATACGTAGGAAACAAACAGCGCGCGTTCGTTGGAAAGATTGTCCGGCAAGCGGTGCAAGGCAGTGTAGGGCAAATCGGCAAAGTTTTGCAAAAGGCCGTTGCAATTGTATCCCAGTTCCTGCATTTCCGTGCAATTGCGGTAGTTGCCTTGCAAGCATTCGCTGCAGTTTTCGCAGGGGATGTACGGTTCTACAACAACCCTGTCCATCTTTTGGAACATAGAAGTTGCTTTGTCAAAAACTTCGGAAACAACTCCCACGGCGTTTCTGCCCAAAATAAACGGAAAGTCCTTTTCGTTTTCACCGGTGTAGGTTCCAAATTCCGATTTGGTAAGCAAAACTTCCTCAACTTTAATTTTTACGTTGTTTTCGGCAAGTTTCGTCGGTGAGGATTCCACCAAACGCATGTCATTGGCTTTTTGCAAAATCCAAGCTTTCATACAAACTCCGTGTCGGGCAAACGACAAAACCGTCCGTCGTTCAAATTTGTCGCAAGTCAAAATGTCTTGCGGACAAACCCGACCGAGTACATTATATCAAACATTACGCAAAAAATCTACCTTTTTTTAGTATATGGTTGAATCCGAAGTTGCTTCGTGCTATAATTATTTTTAATAGGTAGACGAAAAAGCCTTTTCTTCGGCGCAGATTACTTGGCGGGGACGGACTTATTCGTATAACGGCGCGCTTTTGTTTTGTATGTTTGTTCGGCGTGCCGAAATAGCAACGACTTAAACGGAGAAAACAAATGAAATTACAGTATTTGGGGCATGCTTGCTTTCGCATAATAAGCGAAATAGGCACAACGGTGGTTTGCGATCCTTTTGATGACGAAACTTTGTCCGTGCCTATGACGCACGTCCGCGCCGACGTGGTTACCGTTTCGCACGATCATCACGACCACAACTGCGTGCAAAACGTTTCGGGACAGCCTGCGGTTTTGCAACAACTAAAAATCGATTGCGCCGCCGACGACATCGCAATCTCTTCAATTCAAACGTTTCACGACCATCACCAAGGCATGCGCCGCGGGCAAAACTTTGTGTTCACGTTCGTCGTCGACGGACTTTCCGTCGCGCACCTAGGGGACTTGGGCGTCGTGGACGAAAACGTTATTCAAAAGGTTAAAGGCTGCCACGTTTTGATGGTTCCCGTCGGAGGCGTTTTTACCTTAAACGCAGCCGAAGCCAAACAATTGGTGGATGCGGTCAATCCAAAAGTGGTTATCCCCATGCATTACTACACGCCGGAACACACTTTCCGTTTGGGCGATCTTTCGGCGTTCACGTCGTTGTTTGACGAAAAACAAGTCAAAGTCTACGGCGACACGGTAAACTTTTGGGACGAACCGCAAAACGAAAAACCCGAAGTTTGGATTATGAGTCGATTCGAAGACCAGAACTACTAGCCTTTTCGGTAGGGCATTTTGCCCGAGCCGTAAAATTATCATCTACGGGCAGGAGAAAAAAATATGCAGGTTCTTGTTACCGGCGGAGCCGGCTACATCGGTTCACACACGTGCGTGGAATTGCTCAATGCAGGGCACAGCGTGGTAGTAGTGGACAATTTGTGCAATTCGCACCGTTCTGTTATCGATAGGGTTGAGCAGATAACCGACAAAAAACTTGTCTTTTACGAGGGGGACGTGCGCAACGCCGCTCTTTTGGACGAGATTTTTTCCGACAACAAAATCGATTGGGTTATCCACTTTGCCGGGCTTAAAGCCGTTGGGGAAAGTTGCCAAAAGCCTATCGAGTACTATCAAAACAATTTGGATTGCACCTTGACGCTTGTGGACGTAATGCGCCGTCACGGATGCAAAAAAATCGTGTTCAGTTCGTCGGCAACGGTCTACGGAACGCCACAAAGCCTGCCTCTTACGGAAAACAGCCCGGTGGGAGGCACAACCAATCCGTACGGCACAAGCAAATATTTTCAGGAAATAATTTTGTCCGACGTATATGTGGCGGATAAGGATTGGACTGTTGTTTTGCTGCGGTATTTTAACCCCATCGGTGCGCACGAAAGCGGCTTAATAGGTGAAGATCCGCAGGGAATACCCAACAATCTCAGTCCGTACGTGGCAATGGTTGCAAGCGGAAAACTTCCCTACGTTCACGTTTTCGGCAACGACTACGCAACAATCGACGGCACCGGCGTGAGAGATTACATTCACGTTGTGGATTTGGCAATCGGACACGTTGCCGCCATCGAGAAAATCGGTCAAAGCGGCAGGTACGTCTACAATCTCGGCACGGGCAACGGCTACAGCGTGTTGCAAGTTATTCGTGCGTTTGTCGAAGCCTGCGGAAAACCAATTCCCTACAAAATAGAGGGACGAAGAAGCGGAGATGTGGACGCCTGTTATGCAGATGCGTCCAAGGCGGAAAAAGAACTGGGGTGGAAAGCCGTCCGCACGTTGGACGATATGTGTCGCTCCATGTGGAAGTGGCAACAAAACAGCCAAAACGTAAACAAGTAGCACACGAATAAAACGGAGAACGCGGGGATGAAATACAAATACGAAACGCACCTGCATACCTATCCGGTTAGCAAATGCGGAAGGTTCGACGTTGAAACCAACCTAAAATTTTACAAAAGCCTCGGCTACGACGGAGTTTTTGTGACAAATCACTTCATCGACGGAAACATCAATTGCGACAGGACGTTGCCATACCGAGAGCAAATAGAGTTTTACTGCTCGGACTACGAAAAGGCGGCGAAATTCGGTAAGCAAATCGGAATAAAAGTGTTTTTCGGCATAGAGATGAGCGTTTGTCACGGCACGGATTTTTTGGTGTACGGGTTGGGCAAAGATTGGTTGCTTAACAATCAAAAAATGATGGAACTTCCTCCCAAAGACAGATTGGATTATTTGCGACAAAACGGAGCGTTGGTCATTCAGGCGCATCCGTACAGGGAAGCGTCCTATATCGAGTATTTTAGGCTGTTTCCGCGAAACGTGGACGGTGTGGAAGTGCTTAATGCTTCCAACACCGACGAAGAAAATCAAATTGCGGAGTACTACGCCGCTCATTACGATTTGACTCGTTTTGCAGGCAGCGACAATCACCGCGCCGGCGGAATAGCTCGTTTGGGCGGAGTGGAGTTGGATTTTTCGCTAGAAAGCGAGGCGCAGTTTGTTCAAGCGATAAAGCAACGCAAGCACCAAGTGTTTTTGATTCCCAACGAAAAGGCGGCGTGTTCGCAGTAAAAACGGCAGGATTGCAAAAATATCATTAACGAGGCATCTTTGCTTTCGGTCAATTGCTTTTGTCCTTTTTCCCTTTCGGAAAACGGCAAACATAAATAATTTGTAAAAATTAACGTACGGTACGCATATCGTACAAACAAGGAGGCAACAAAATGAAGGTTTCTTGCAAGGAACTTCGTCACAGAGGTTGGCTTTTGCTGGGCAAAAACAACTTTTGGAAAAACTTCGGAGTATCCGCCATTGCGTCGCTTATTGGCGGTGCAGCGGGATTTTTGGGTTACGGCCCTGCCGAATACGGCAAAGACGGCTATTTTATCGAGTTGCAACGCGGCAACGATCCGGAATTTTCGTCCATGTTCAAAGGGTTTGAGAACTACGGCGCAACCATGGTAACGGGACTTTTACAGATGCTGTTTGCGGCTTTGTGGAGTTTACTGTTGGTATTCCCGGGTATCATTTATTCCTGCGCAACGTCGATGACGTTCTTTTTGATGCACGACAATCCGGAACTTTCCGCAACCGACGCGCTGGATCGCAGCAAAGAACTGATGAAAGGCTACAAGGGTAAGTACTTCCGTTTGTGCCTGTCGTTTATAGGTTGGGCGTTTTTGACGATATTCACGTTCGGATTCGGCACCGTTTTCCTTACCGCGTATATGGACGCGACCTTTGCCGAGTTTTATGCGGAATTGCTCAAAGAAAAGGGCATCGAAGTTAAAAAGGACGAAGAAACGACCAACGGCAATTGGGAATCTTCCGAAGAAGTTTTTGAAGAAAAATAAGTTAATGCCAAAATGGCAAACATTACTGCCGCCGAGTTTATCGGCGGCATTTTGCTTACTTAAGCACTACAAGCGAGCAGTTGAAAAAAGCCTAAAAACAACCTTTCGGCAAGTCGTGCCGAGGAATTGAATCTATAAAACGGTTTAATGCTTATTGGCACAAGCGTTGCCAAAATCGTTGTTTTGTTTGCAAACCGTTATTATTGCTTGCCAAATCGGCGACAATATAGTAAAATTCGGTTGTAACACGCTCTGGGGCAGTCCGGATTGAAATCCGCTTGCGATGCGCTTTGTGTTATGGTGCGTTTGACGGAATAACAATATTTTTTTAGACACATCGACACAAAACTACCAAACATGGAAAATGCGGCAAAGCACGAAAGTTCAAAGCCCCACTGTCAAACCCGAGCGCGATTCAAAATCGTAAAAGGAGTATTCGCTATGATAACCAAGGATATGCGCATTGTAGAAGTTTTGCAAGTTAAACCCGAAGCAGCACAAGTTTTCGGCAGTTACGGTATGGGTTGCATTCACTGCCTTCTTGCACATCAGGAAACTGTGGAAGAAGCCGCAGCGGTTCACGGAGTTCCCGTTGAAGAAATGTTGGCTCAACTCAACGCTCTGTAAAATAACACAAGCAAAAGCGGATTGTCGCACTCGTCGGCAGTCCGTTTTTTTTGTGCCAATGTGACTTCCGGCAAAGCAAGTCGGTTGCGAACAGATATTTCGCTAATGCCAACCATAATAAATGCAAATTTGTGCGGGCGAAATTCGGTTTTGCCAAATAGTAAGCAATATGTCGGGAACGCCAATCGGCAACCGAAAGTTCAAGGCGTGGCGGAAAAGAGCTTGTCTTTTGTACAGTTTTTTGCAAAAAAATGGCACGAAATATGCCTTTTATGCGACAAAATTCGGTTTTGCCGAGAAAATGCTTTGCCAAAAGAGGTTAGTGTGGTATCATACTCGTTCATCACAACTGCTTTGTGTCGAAAACTTTTGCATTTCCCTAAAGTTTTTTTTGCAGCTTTAAGGCCGAACAAAGTTAAAAGGAAAAATCATGAAAAAGCTCTTTCTTAAATTGTGGAGAGGAATAAAATCTTCCGTTTCGTCGGACGAATTGCGCAGAAAAACGCTGTTTCGCGTGTTGAACGTAGCTTTGGCATTTACCGCGTTCGCAATGACGATTGTGAACATTTTTACCAAAGAATACCAAATTATGTGGGCAAGCGCGGCATGCATGATATTTGTCGTTGCCAACATATTTTTGGTGGGCATCGACAAAATACGTAACGTCGTCTACACCGTTTTCGTAATCGCCGTAACCATTTTGTTGGGCTACTTTTTGATAAGCGGCATTCCCAACGGTTTCAGCGCGTTGTGGATTGTGCTTGTTCCGGGTTTTGCAATGCTCGTTTTCGGTTTAGGCGGGGGCAGTGCGTTTTCGCTTACGATATTTGCGCTTACCGCATTTATGTTGTGGACTCCTTTGGGACAATCGCTGTTGCAATTTGAGTACACCAAGGAATTTATGCTGCGTTTCCCGTTTTTGTACTTGTCCATCTACGCAATTTCGCTGTTTATCGAAATCGTTCGTCGTGAAACGCAAAAGCAATTGGAGCAGGCAAAAAAGCAGTTTTACTACCTGTATAGGCACGACGCTTTGACGGGACTGTACAATCGTTACGGAATGTTGGAGTTTGTGGAACATGTTTACGACGAAAAAAGCCAAACAGGCGTAACGGCAATGTTGTTCGACGTGGACAACTTCAAAACAATCAACGACGCCTACGGTCACGAGTTCGGCGACCAAGTTCTTGTAAAAATTGCGCAAATCACCAAAAACATTGTGTGCGAGGAATGTCAGTGCTGTCGTTGGGGCGGCGAAGAGTTTTTGCTGCTTATGCAGTGCAACTACGATCCCAAAATTCTTGCCGAAAGGTTGCTTGCGGAAATTGCTCATGCTCCCGTTATGACAAATGACAAAGAGGTTCACGTTACGATAAGCATCGGTGCGTGCGTGGCAAAAAATTTGAAAGAGGACGAGTTTAGAAAGATTATTGACCTTGCCGACCGCGCAATGTATCGCGCCAAGCAAGCAGGCAAAAATCGTATTGAGTTTTGCGAGTACGATTCCCAAAATCCCGACGAGGAATAATCGCGCTTTGTTTGTAAACGCAACTGTCGGTATAAAAAACGAGATTTACGCTTGTCGAAAGGTTGTTTTCGGCAGGCGTATTTTTATAAGGAATAAAATTTGCAAATAAAATTATTAAAACTGTTGACAAATTTGCAAATCGTGGTATAATAGACATAGTAAAAGATTGGAGTCGGGCAAAAAACCGATGCTCGGCGGCGGTGCGTAACCGTTGCCGAGGTTGGTTGGCCGTGCGGTTTCCGCAATTGGTTTGAGGCAATTTTAGGGAGAAAAGTATGGCAAAAAGTATATACAGTTTGCTACTCAGTGACGAAATCGTTCAAAAGTTGGACGAATCCGCCAAAAAGAACGGTCTTTCCCGTTCGGCAATGGCGGACTACGTTCTTTCCTGCTATTTGGGATGCGTCAACGACGATGCCGACAAGCGCAACGTTTGGGCGCAAACCGAAAGGATTTTGTCTTCGGTAAGCCATATGAAATTTGTCAACAATGCTCAAACGGATATGGCTCAAATCGTGACGGATTTGCCTTTTAAGTACAATCCAAAGGTTGTGTATCGTTTGCAACTATCTCAGCGCGACGGAGTGATTGCCGTCGTTTCGCTTAACACGCGCACACAAAATGAGCGACTTTCGGCATTGCTTGCCGATTTCTACAAAAGGCTTGCCGTGCTGGAAATGCAATTCCTCAAAAACGTTTCGGCTGCGTGCGAAGGCGGCAAGTACGTCAGCGTGCTGTACGGAAAACCGTCCGGAACGGAGCAAACGGCTTACGAAATTGCCGAATACGTTTACACGCTGGACGAAATGCTTAAACTTTGGATATGTGGCAACGAAGCGCACGCTGCGCAAATCTTTTGCAACTACGTACGCCGTCACGGTCCGGGAGCAATTTCGGATAGCGGCGCAATAAATAAAGTATAACAAATACCTGCGGCTCGCCGATGGCGCAGTCGCAAAGGCGGTGATAATATGAACACAAACAAATATACTCAAAAAACATTGGAGGCAGTGCAAGAAGCGCAAAACTCTGCTTTGCAGCACGGCAACGCCGACCTTTCGTCGTTGCATGTATTGCACGGATTGCTGAGCGACGAGCAGGGGTTTGTTTCGTCCGTACTAACCAACATGGGCGTTTCAGTCGAGTCGCTTAAAAGCGAGGTCGACGGCGCAATAGAAAAACTTCCAAAAATGAGCGGAACTTCGCAGGTGTACCTCTCGTCGGAAACCAACGAGGTGTTTAACCGTGCGGAGCAAATCTCTGCGGAAATGAAGGACGAGTACGTTTCCGTGGAGCACGTTATGCTTGCCGTTTTGGACAAAGGACAAAGTGTTTCCTCCTTGCTTGCCCGTCACGGCATAAGCAAGAGCCAATTTCTGTCGACTTTGGCAAAGTTGCGTGGCAACGTGCGTGTAACAAGCGACAATCCGGAAGCGACGTTTGATTCTCTTAACAAGTACGCAACCGATTTGGTCGACCTTGCCAAAAAGCAAAAACTCGATCCCGTCATCGGCAGAGAGGACGAAATTCGTAACTGTATGCAAATTTTGTCCCGTAAAACAAAAAACAATCCCGTTCTTATCGGTGAAGCAGGCGTAGGTAAAACGGCAATTGCCGAAGGACTTGCGCAACGTATAGCCGCAGGGGACGTGCCGCAAGGACTTAAAGACCGCAAACTGTATTCGTTGGATATGGGTTCGCTGGTTGCCGGCGCAAAATTCCGCGGAGAATTCGAGGAACGTCTTAAAGCCGTTTTGAACGAAGTAAAAAAGAGCGAAGGCAAAATTATTTTGTTCATCGACGAGTTGCACACAATCGTCGGCGCAGGCAAAACCGAAGGAGCAATGGATGCGGGCAACTTACTCAAGCCCATGCTTGCCCGTGGCGAACTGCACTGTATCGGCGCAACCACCTTGGACGAATATCGTAAGTATATCGAAAAAGATCCCGCATTGGAACGTCGTTTTCAACCGGTCATCGTCAATCAACCGTCGGTTGAGGACACAATTTCCATTTTGCGTGGCTTAAAGGATCGTTACGAAGTCTTTCACGGCGTAAAAATTCAGGACAGCGCACTTATTGCAGCGGCAACGCTTTCCGACAGGTACATTACCGACAGATTTTTGCCCGACAAGGCAATCGACCTTGTGGACGAAGCCTGCGCAATGATTCGTACCGAAATGGACAGCATGCCGTCGGAAATGGACTCCGCCGCGCGTAAGATAATGCAAATTCAAATCGAGTTGCAGGCAATCGGCAAGGAAACCGACAAACTTTCCGTGGCGCACAAGGAAGAACTTAAAAAGGAACTTGCCGAACTTAAAAGCAAGTACGACGAAATGAAGGCTCGTTGGAGCAACGAAAAGCAGGCAATCAAAAAGGTGCAATCGCTGCGTGAACAAATCGATTCGGTCAATGCGGAAATCACCCAAGCCGAGCACTCCTACGATTTGACAAAAGCCGCCGAGCTTAAATACGGCAAATTGCCTACTCTCACCAAGGAGTTGGAAGAGCAGGAAGAACAAATCAACAACAATCCGGAAACTTTGTTGCACGACAAAGTCACCGATCAGGAAATTGCAAAAATCATCGGCCGTTGGACGGGCATTCCCGTTTCCAAATTGCAACAAGCCGAAAAGCAAAAACTTATCGCGCTGCCCGATATCATGCACAAGCGTGTTATCGGTCAAAACGACGCGGTAACAAAGGTTTGCAACGCAATTTTGCGTTCGCGTGCGGGCATTGTGGATCCCAACCGTCCTATCGGCAGTTTTATGTTCCTTGGTCCTACCGGCGTAGGTAAAACCGAACTTGCCAAAACACTTGCCGAAAATCTTTTCGACGACGAACGTAACATCGTGCGTATAGATATGAGCGAGTATATGGAAAAATACTCGGTATCTCGTCTTATCGGTGCGCCTCCGGGATACGTCGGTTACGAAGAGGGCGGACAACTTACCGAAGCAGTGCGTCGTAAGCCGTACAGCGTGGTGTTGTTCGACGAAATAGAAAAGGCTCACCCGGACGTCTTTAACGTTTTGTTGCAAATTTTGGACGACGGCAGAGTTACCGACAGCCAAGGCAGAACGGTTGACTTCAAAAACACAATCATAATCATGACCAGCAACTTGGGTAGCGATTTGATTTTGGACAGTATCGAAAAGAGCGGTGAAGTTACTCCCGAAGCCGAAACGGCAGTGCATAATTTGCTCAAACAGCAATTCCGTCCGGAATTTTTGAACCGTTTGGACGAAATCATCATCTTCAAACCGCTCACCAAGGACGAAGTTACCAAGATTGTGGACTTGCTGGTTGCAAAACTTGCGGCACGCCTAAAAGATAAGCAACTTAACCTTGTCATTACCGACGCGGCAAAGAAGTTTATTGCCGATAGCGGCTACGATCCGATCTACGGCGCGCGTCCGCTTAAGCGTTACATGCAACACACTGTGGAAACGCTGATCGCAACGGAAATCGTTCGCCAAGATCTTGCTCCGGAAACCACTCTCACGGTTGACGTGAATAACGGTAAACTTGTGGTTACCGCTTCCAAGCAATAGTTCAACAAAAAAACAGGCTACCGCACAATGCGATAGCCTGTTTGTCGTTTTAGGGGTAAAATAATTTTGCCAAGTTGGCAGTTTTTGCCTTTGCAAAAGCCTACGAGCCGTTATCTGTAAATGAATGACGGAACGGAGCGATCTCTGCTTGCCGTTTGGTTTACAAAGTCTATGCGGTAGCAATGAAAACGGGAATACGTTTTTGCTTTTGTTAGGGTAATTTCCACAAGCAACGTTTCTTGGTCGCTCTCTACGGAGTATTCGTCGTAGTTCAGCCCCATTTCTCGTTTAAGAATTGTTCTTATTTCGGAATTTTGCGGCAATGTGGGGTGTCCCAAAATTTTGGCAACGCCCTGCATGTTGCTTGTGCCGTAGCACAAAGCCACATTGGGGTTTACGGTAATATCGGCAACCAGCGTGCTGGAAAGTTTGCTGCGCACGTATACTTTGCCGTCCTTGTAGTAGCAGTGCAAATCTCTCGCCGTAACTTCGTCGTGCGCCGACGAAGCCAAACAGCCTTCTATCATATGCCCGAAGTTGTCGTCCATAATGTCCAACGCGTGCTTAAACAGTTCGTCCATAGTTTTGCCTCCGAGCCTTGTTTGGGCAAGGCTTCAATATGATTATTATATCGTTTTGCATTGGCTTTGTCAATACCGACAAAAAAAATTACGTGAGAGATATATCAAAATCGTTTGTACGGAGTGTTTGATAACCGAACGGATAGTTGCACGTTTTGTACAATTGCAAACGAGCGCTCAAAAAAAGACTATAATGCCCCCTTTTCTTCGGTAATAAGCGATGGGGGAAAGGGCTTCCTTTGCGGCGTTCGTAGCCATAGTCACGTCTTTGCGAGTGTTATGTATGGGCGAAAAAACATTTTTGTCAAAAAAAACGGCAAAGCATTTGCAATGCCGATAGTTTTTTATCGTAAAAATTGTTTGCCAAAGCGGTTTGGGCATTTTCTAAAACAGTTTTTCAAAAATTTCCTTGTTGGTCATCACTTTCGTTCCGTAGGTGGACTTCATGTATTCTTTTCCGCGGATGTTGTCATCTTCGGTAAAAGCCGTGGTGGCGTCGCTTGCTATAATCGTTGCGTATCCGTCAAAAAACGCGTCGGCAACGGTGTGTTGAACGCACAAATGCGTGTGGATTCCGCAAAATATAAGGGCGTCCACGCCCATGGACTTCAAAATCTTATCCAAATCGGTTTGCCAAAATCCGCTGTAATTGCGTTTAGGCACAACGTATTCGCCCTTTTGCGGAGCAAGTTCGTCAATAACCTCCGCGCCTTTTGTGCCAGCCATGGCGTGTTTGTCCCAAAGTGCCATTTCCGGATCGCTTTCCGTGTGGGCGTCGCAGCAAAACACCACGGGTACGTTTGCCTTACGCGCTTCGGAAACAAGTTCTTCGGTTTGCGGAACTATTGCAACGCCTCGCTTGCAAGCCAGCGCACCGGTCAAAAAGTCTTTTAGCATATCTATAACGATAACTGCGGTTTTCATATTCGTTTCCTCCAAATATTTACGTAGTTTGTTTTGAAAGTCCTTGCCGATTTGCGCAAGCGGTGGCAAATCTCGGCAATGCCGAGTGGTGTTTTGTCGAAATTCGTATCGTTTTGTCGAAAAACGACGGCAAAATTTTAATAGCAAAACTGTATAGATAAATGTATCACAGTTCAGCGTTAATTTCAACACGATTTGATATTATTCCAAAAAAATTATTGCCAAACTCGCCGTGTATGTGGTAAAATCTATGTATAGAACCAAACGGCTCTGCCGTACCCGATTCAATCGTAGATGGGTTCGGTAACCGACGGATTTTTTTCGTCGGTAAAATATTATTAAGGAGATGTAAGATGAAAAAGACTCTAAAACTTGTGCTTTTGGCAGTTCTGACGTTGACTTTGGCATTTTGCGCATTCACTGCGTGCAGCAAAAATGTAGTCAGCGGTATCGAACTGAAAGCCGAAAAGACGAACTTCGTCGTTGGCGACGAATTTTCCTACGACGGCTTAAAAGTAACCGCAGTTTATGAAGACGGAACAACAAAAGAAGTTACCGGTTTCAACGTGGACTCCTCCAAGGTTAACAAAGCCGCGGCAGGCTCCTACACGATTACGGTCACGGCAACCGTCGACGGAAAAGATTTCCAAAAAACCTACACCGTAACCTATGCGGAAGCGCCTCACACTCACGCTTACGGGGAATGGAAAACCGTAACCGCTGCCACTTGCGAAGTTGCAGGTTCGGAAGAAAGAGAATGCGCTTGCGGCGATAAGGAACAACGCCCCATTGCAGCAAAAGGTCATACCTACGGCGAACTTGTTGCGGAAGTAAAAGCGACTTGCGAAGTAGCAGGTAAACACGCTTATTATGAATGCAGTGCATGCCAAAAGTTGTTCGATGCCGAAAAGAAAGAAACCACTTTGGAAAAATTGGTTTTGCCCGTTGATCCCGCAAACCACGTTTACGGCGAACTTGTTGCGGAAGATCCCGCAACCTGCACGGAAGAAGGTCTCAAAGCCTACTACGAATGCAGCGCATGCAAAAAGTTGTTCGATGCAGACAAAAAAGAAACAACGCTGGAAAACCTTGCTATTGCCGCAAAGGGACATACCTACGGCGAGCTTATCCCCGAAGTGGCTGCAACTTGCGCAGCAAAGGGAACAAAGGCTCACTACGCATGCGCTTGCGGCAAGCTGTTCACTGCGGAAAAAGTTGAAACCACTGCAACCGAACTTGAAATTGCAATCGATCCCGCAAAGCACACCTATGGCGAACTTATCGCAGAAGTGGCAGCAACCTGCACAAAGGAAGGTACAAAAGCCCACTACGCATGCGCTTGTAGCAAATTGTTCACTCCTGAAAAGGCAGAAACCACCGCAGAAGAACTTGTAATTGCAAAAATCGCTCACGACTACCAAGGCGTTGACAAAAAATGCTCGATGTGCGGAGAATTGGACTACGCTTCCTTCGAAGACGTTATCAAGCAAGGCACCGGCAAAACGTTCAAAGTAGTAGGTAAAGTCGTCGCTATCTACGGTGGCAACCCCTATCAAGGTATCTTTATTGCTAACGGAGAGTTCGGTTTGCAAGTATACAAAGCAAGCAACGCTATGGCAGCTGGTATCTCCGTCGGCGATATCGTGGAAGTTGTAGGTAAGTACGCTTGGTACGAAAGCAACAGAACGGTAGAAATCGACGTTAGCGGAAGCGGTTCTTTGACCAAGCTTGAAGCTGCTCCCGACCACGGTTACACGGCTCCCGTCGACTACGTGTTTGACGCAGCAACTTGGGCAACCATCACTCAGTCTACAACCGTAGCGGACAACGTTTATACCAACCGTCCCATAACGGTAACAGGTGTTGTAAAAGCTGCAGCTGACACACAACAATTTATTGTTACCGTCGGCGAAGGCGAATCGGCGGTGGACGTTATCGTGTTCTTCAAAAAACAAGCAAGCGTCGGCAACGACATGTTTGCAATCATCTCCGCACTTAAAGTCGGTCAAACCGTGACGGTTAGCGGTGTTATCGGATCTCACAATGGAACAACACAAATCGTCGCTCCTTCCGCAATAACAGTAAAACTTACGCAAGAAGAACAAGACCGACTTACTCTCGAAGAAGCGGTTAAAGGCT
>ENA-ORMR01001289-ORMR01001289.1-human-gut-metagenome-genome-assembly--contig:-NODE-1289-length-19842-cov-3.033456_pt1 | contig 19842 bp, 24 predicted proteins | sample MGYA00242107_ERZ509003 | MGnify/ENA primary metagenome ERZ509003 (study PRJEB26280, sample SAMEA2338699) | human gut metagenome | biome: human gut; feature: human-associated habitat; material: faeces... | reverse complement strand
TGGTTTTTTTGTAATCAAAAAATTTGGGTTTTTATAATTCGGTCGCAATAGACGCAGATTCTCAAACCACATCGATTAATGGTAAGTTCTTTGAACAATATCTTGTTTACTCCAACGGCTTATTCATAATCGCTTCAATTTTCCGTCCATCAGCCCAAACAGCTTTTGAGTCATAAGGACGGTCGGGAAATGCTCCGTATTTAAGCTTTATCTTATAGTTGTTCTCTTTGATGAATCGCTCAACCCTATCTGCAAGCTTTTCTGGATGACCAGAGCAAATGTTGATAACACCGAGAACCTCATCCTGACCCACAGATTTCGCCACTTGTTCGCAGAAATCATCATAATCAACAAAGTCAAACTGATTCTGTCCCGTTGTGAACGGAAACACTTTTTTCCCCTTAGCTTCTGCTGCTGTGATTTTTGAGAAGATAGATTCACCATACTTACTGTTTCCAACAATATAATAACCTCGCAACCACATATAATTCTTGTTTTCCTGCTTGCAGAGTTCCTCTGTCAACTGTCTTAAGCTATTCTTTGCTATACCATATGGTGTTACCGGATTACAAGGAGTCTCTTCTTTTATGCACCCCTCATAAAATCCGACTTCATGCATGGTTCCCATTACCGCAATCGTCTTCACACCTGATTTTGCAAATTTCTTGATAAAAGCATAGTGTTTCGGAAGATCATCGATGTGAGCATCTGAATAATGGACAAAGCCATCTCTCCATGCGAGGTGAAGAAGAACATCTGGTTGCCCAAAATAGCTGTATGGCTCCTCAATTTCGAAAAGATTACAATGGATTTTCGTGGCTCTGCTATCAATATGTTCATCAAGAAAATCTGTAGCAACCACTTGATGACCACAATCAATAATATGCTTTACGATGCCCTGACCGAGGTATCCATTTGCGCCTGTTACTAGTATCTTCATAATCCTCATACCTCAAACTTAAATGTATCTTTTATTCCCAGCCACTTCTGATCTTTTTCAGAAAGATTTAATGGCGTGCCATCTATGCTATACCCTTCTGAGGAGGCTGTTCCTTTGTACTCACCATTAAGCTTTGGCCACTTGATACCAATCTCAGGATCATTCCACGCCATGCCGCCTTCATCGTTTGGGTGATAGAAATCATCGCACTTATAGCAGAACTCGGCAATATCAGAAAGTACCAAAAAGCCATGAGCAAATCCGCGCGGAATAAGAAACTGTTTTTTATTCTCTTCGGTCAGTTCAAGTCCATACCATTGACCATAGGTATCTGATCCAGCTCTTAAATCAACTGCCACATCAAACACAGCACCTTTAATCACGCGAACTAATTTGGTCTGCGGATAATGTTTCTGGAAGTGCAAGCCTCTTAATACTCCCTTTGTGCTCATTGACTGGTTGTCTTGTACAAAGATAATATCGAGTCCGTTTTCCTTCATATCATTTTGATTGTAGGATTCAAAAAAATATCCGCGACTGTCACCGTGAACTGCAGGTGTAATCACGCACAAGCCTTCAATCCCGTTTATATTTTTCTCAACTGTTATCTGACCCATTAACTTATCCCTGCTTTCTTATAAACATTTCGACCTTCTCCATTTCAGAATGTGAATTCTCATATTGACTATTGCTTCGTCTTATGCTACAGCTCAATGATAGAAAGCCTTTAAGGCTTTCATTAAGACTCATGGTGGCTTGGAGTTCAAGATACGCCGTGCTTTCAATATATCCGCCTTGTTATTGGCTGATATTTCCAATTTGAATATAAGCAGTAATATTGATTTCGTTGACACTTCCATAGTGCCTTCTATGTATCTCTGCAATCTAATAACGCCTTTTGTAATATCCTTCACGCTGATAAAATTTCGACTCTCAAGCCCATCTTCAAAGATGTTCACAGGTTTATTCTTAATCATAAGAGACGAGAAAACCGATAGGATTTCTGTGCAAGGGATTCTTCAAGTTCTGCCCAATTCCATACACATTTTGAAAGCGGAATATCGTATAATCAATTCCTATTGCCATACATATTGCGTTCAACATCATTTCCTGTGCATACTTTGTGTAAGTGTATATGACGCTGACATAATCTTGCTACTCTCAATTGTGGAAATCAGTTTCCAACGTTCACGCATTCCGAGCAATAGAAATTGAAATCTCCTACCATCATTTTTCCTTATCACAAAAACCAGGGAAAATAACGCCATACTTCTAGCTCTCATATTTTCCTTCTCTATAAACATAATTGAATGACTGAAGAATTATTTTCTTTACCTTACTGGACTCACCCGCCAAAGAAATGGCTTGGAACAGAATTGACTGCCCATCACATCTGTTTCGTTGTACTGATTTATCTAATACATTGATTGACTTGTTCCTGTTTCAGCAGCTAGGTGCAAAATATACTCACAATCACTGATGGCACTTTGAACAGATTCAACATTGCAGACAGAGCCATGAGTAAGCTTACATTCGCATTATATTTTCTCATGAAGATGAAAGCACATACATTTCTTACCACGAATTTATTCTGCCATGAAATCAATGGCAGTTATGTCCCATCCAGCTAATATAAAAAGTTGATTACTATCTTATATCCATACCGGTTTCTTCTGCAACAAGTACTTTATTTATCTTATATATTTCCATACATCTTCTGATAATAATTCTGATATTCTCCGCTTATAATCTCTTCCCACCATGTACGATTATCGAGATACCATGCTATTGTCTTCTTTATACCATCTGCAAATCTTGTTTCCGGCAACCAACCTAACTCGCTATGAATTTTAGAGGGATCTATCGCATAACGCAGATCATGACCTTTACGATCTGCTACATAAGTGATAAGATCTTCACTTTTTCCAAGCTCTTTTATGATTAGCTTTACGATATCAATATTTCTCATCTCATTGTGGCCACCTACATTGTAAACTTCGCCAATCTGACCATTTCTCATAATCAGATCAATAGCTTTGCAATGATCTTCCACATAGAGCCAATCCCGAACATTCAAACCTTCGCCATAGACCGGCAACGGTTTATCATGCAGACAATTAGCAATCATCAAAGGAATCAACTTTTCAGGGAAGTGATATGGTCCGTAGTTGTTAGAGCAACGGCTGATGGTTACAGGAAGTCCGTAGGTTCTGTGATACGCAAGAACCAAAAGATCAGCAGCGGCTTTAGAACTGCTGTAAGGACTTGATGTATGTATCGGTGTCTCCTCTGTGAAGAATAAATCAGAACGATCCAATGGAAGGTCGCCATAAACCTCGTCTGTGCTAACCTGATGGTATCTAACATTTCCGAAGTTCCGACAGGCATCCATCATTGTAGCGGTACCAATGATATTAGTTTGAAGAAAGATTCCAGGGTTCTCAATAGAGCGGTCAACATGTGACTCCGCAGCGAAATTAATCACAGCGTTTGGTTTCTCCTCTTCAAAAAGCTTGAATACTCCTTCTCTGTCACATATGTCAAGTCTACAAAATCTGAAGCTTGGATTGTCTATCACTGGAGCCAAGGTGCTCAGGTTGCCAGCATAAGTCAGCTTATCAATACAAACTACACGATCTTCTGGATGCTCCTTCATATAATAATGTATAAAGTTGCCACCAATAAATCCAGCTCCGCCTGTAACAAATACTGTCATAGTCAATACCTCACTTTCCCATCAGCCACAGCTCTCAAATGTGCGCCATAGGGACTCTTTCCATATCTATTTGCCGATTCGATCAATTTTTCCTTATCAATCCATTTGTTTATGTAAGCAATCTCTTCTGGCGCGGAAATTGTGATACCCTGCCTGTCCTCAATCATTTTTACAAAGCCAGCTGCTTCCACAAGACTATCCATAGTGCCGGTATCGAGCCACGCAAACCCACGACCTAGAAGCTGAACATCAAGCAGAGCATCTTTCAGAAACATCTCATTAAGCGTGGTAATTTCCAACTCACCTCTTGCACTCGGCATAACAGCTTTCGCCCTCTCACTTACGCCGGACGGGTAAAAATATAACCCCGTCACAGCGTAATTTGACTTCGGCTCTCTCGGCTTTTCTTCAATACTAGTGGCTTTTCCATCTTCGTCAAATGCCACCACGCCGAACCGCTCAGGATCTGTGACATAATAGCCAAACACAGTGGCTCTTTTATCTTCTTCTGCATCCTTAACAGCAGCCCGAAGGATACGTCCGAAACCGTTACCGTAGAAAATATTATCCCCCAGCACCATGGCACAAGCATCGTCACCGATAAACTCTTCACCGAGAATAAACGCCTGAGCAAGGCCATCTGGACTCGGCTGTACACAGTATTGAAGTGATATTCCAAATTGGCTACCATCTCCAAGAAGTGCTCCAAATCTTGGTGTATCTGTTGGCGTGCTGATAATCAAAATATCCTTGATACCTGCCAGCATGAGAGTTGACAGAGGATAGTAGATCATAGGCTTGTCATACACCGGTAAAAGCTGTTTGCTTGTTACCATTGTAAGAGGATATAGTCTTGTGCCGGATCCACCGGCGAGTATTATTCCCTTCATGTGTACCTCCGATTTATCTAAATAGCTCCTTTTCCAATTGAGAAAAGAATATGTTTGTAGAGAAATAATCTCTATCAGCCTGTGAATAGTTTACTTCTTTGGCGTTTTTAAGAAAATCAATAGTTATATCTGCGGGGTCACTCATTACCAGTATCCATTGATCGTTATAAAAAGGTGCTTTTTTAATTGCTTCATTAGTAGTGATAAGCAACTTGTTGTAGAAAACAGCCTCACAAACTTTGATTGTAAATCCTTCTGATTCTCCTTGTATTACATCGATTAAACAAGAAGATTCCTGTATGTATGTTAAGCAATTAGAGTACGGAATCATTTTATTATAAACAATTTCGTCCTTATGTAGTTGTTGATCATCTGGTACTCCAAAAATGAAGAATTGCCTATCAGCCCCAATCAATCTAAGTCGTTCATAGATACGCATCAGCATCTCATACCTATCTTTTGCCCGACCTACATAGAAGACATTATTATCTTTCTTTATAACATCTTTATGATTGTCAGAATACAGAAGCGGGTGATAATAAAATCCGTATTTCGAAGCATCAGAAGGATCAAAAGCATAAACTCTATCGTAATACTTATTTAACTCTTCAACAAAACTATTTAGAATTGCCCCGCTGATTTTTACGATGTTCGTAAAAAGATATATAAGCTTTATCTTAGAAAAATGTCTCCTCAAATAATTTAAAAATGCCGTATTGTTTGCAAGTCTATGGCGATCATAAATGATCACGATGATCTCTGCATCTTTGTCTGAACACATATAGTTTGCAAAATAACCAAACCAAGCAGACTTACACGGCATTTCGAAATACCTCTCAATAGTCTGCGAATAATGCAGTTTACATATTTGTGACAAAATGCGGTTTACATCATAAGGAAGTGATGAGTTAATGATTTTCACGTTATCTAAGATTGAGCTACTCGACAACGAAAGTTCACACCAGTCATTTCCATTTCCTAAAACAACCACTTTAGCCATATTATACATTCCTTTATCGGTGAATAAACTTTTTTACTGTTCCAGTTAACTTGTGAAGTCCTGACATGACAATGACATCCTTTAAAATCAGTAGAATGCCAATATACAATATGGCCCCAAGCGCGACTAGTAGCAACGTGCTACACATAGTGCTCGGTAGGAATCTTGAAACAAATAGATTCACAGCCATCATGATACCGCCTGATACAAAATACCGAAGTGCTCCATTTGACACATCTCTGAGGCTTAACTCTTTTAATTTGATGACGATATAATATATCTGAACACCAGCAATAAGAATTTCAGCAATAACCGAAGCTATCGCCGCGCCAGTTGAAAGTAGCCTAGGAATCAGAATGAGATTCAAAATGAAATTAGAACATGATCCCACAATGACCGAAATTGTATACCATGTTTGTCTTTTTGTGGCAACAAGATATTGATTCCCAGTAATTGCATTTACTCCAACAGGTATAACTATCCAGCTAAACACATACAAAAGTACTTTTACGCTCAAAAACTCTTCTCCGAAGAACCATGGGACCAAGCTATCAGTAATAGATATAAGTCCCAATGCGATAGGAATAGCAAGAAACCATACTACTCTGAAGGAATGTCGCATCTGCTGTCGTACTTCAGACCAGTCTTTATTAGAAAATACATATGCCAACCTAGGAGACATTACAGTGCCGAAAGTTGTAACAAAGGTCCAGCAGATTCGTATTATCTTCTGAGCCTGTTCATAATAACCATTTTCAACGCTTCCAGTAGAAATCGTTCCTATCATTGTTTTATCCAACAGCAGATAAACTTGAGCTGCAATTGTAGGAATAAAAAGGGCAAACGAACCTTTTAAATGCCGTTTTATGTCCAAATGATGAAAATCTGGTTTGGACACAATTTTTTTTACCCCAAACCATAAAATAAAACTTCCAATCAAAGGCATAGCCGCTGATTCAATTATATATAGGATCAAATCTGATCTTTGCTTTACAAAAATAAAAATAAATATAACTCCGACGGCTTTGATTACAATGTTTCTTAGGACAACTACTCCAAAATTCTCCATGCCTTGGAAAAGCCAGGTAATGTCAAAGAATACGGCAATAATATAAATTCCCTGTATAAGTACTATTGTATCACGACCACTCAACAGCCAGAAAACCAAATAGCCAATTGTACTAATAATCGTTGTAGCAAGCCTAAGAGTAATGACTTCCCAAAACAGTTGTGACCTTTTAATTCTATCGTCTTGAAGATAAGCTATTTCTCTCCTAGCATAAACAGTTGTTCCCAATGCAGCAAAATACGTAAAGTATGCTGCATTATTATATGTGAAACTGTATGTACCAATTCCTTCCGCACCTAAAACACGTGATATATAGGGTGTAGTCACAAGTGGTACAAGTAAAGTAATTATTTCATATATCAGATTATAAATATAGTTTTTACATACACTTTTCCTCATTACAGCACATCACCATCTTTTCGATAGCCCTTTACAATTGCTGGAACTCCGACAACAATAGCATCTTGCGGCACATCTTTATTTACAAGTGCTTTTGCACCCACAACTGCTCCATCTGAAATATGTACGCCACTAAGTATTGTCGCATTCGCACCAATCCAAACATCATTACCAATTGTAACTTTAGACGCGATTAACGGCTGCTGAGATATTAATTTACCTCTATTAATGCCATGGTTCGAATCTATAATATAAGTTTGAGCTGCAATAATGGTATTTCTACCAATTGTAACTCCACCGTTTTTATTCGCATAAATTATAGTGTCCTGACCTATCTTGCTACCAGAGCCAATTTGAATCATACCATTCCCTGAAAACGAAATATTATTATATAAAACTACATTTTCTCCAATATCTATGATACAGTTTTCAAAAGATACTTTTCCTTTGACAATAACACTGGGCAGTTTTTTCCCTGTCTTCTTTTCAAGAATCCATTTATAATAGCGAGTCCGAACACCCATTATAATCCTGTCAATCATTTTTCATACTGCTCCACATCCAATAATGAAATGAAATTCTCGACTTTGTCAAAGTGATGAACGTTCATCTTGATCCAATCAATATCTCTGTCCCACCAATGGGATTCATTCAACTTGGCTATTTCATCTTTAGAAAATCTGTACTTTATTATTCTACCTGGTACTCCGGCAACAATTGCATAATCAGGAACATCTTTAGTGACAATGGAACCGGCAGCTATAATGCTCCCATTTCCGACAGCAATTCCAGCCATCAGCTTAACATCTGTTCCGATCCATACATCGTTTCCAATCTCGCAGTAATATCCACTTTTAGTTTCCTTGTATTCCTGAAAGCCACTCTCATGTCCAAAAGACAAGCCAGCAATAGACCTATTCTTATAAAAAGAAGGATGTATAGCAACATAATCAGAAGTTGGATGTTCTCCATAAACAACCTTTACACCAGGGGCAACTGAACAATACCGCCCTATTTTGGTCTTTTTGAACAAGCAACCATTTCTAATGTATGTTCCTCTTCCGATTTCACAATCGATAATCATTGAGCCGTTTTCAATATTATTGTAACCAATATTTTCAAATTCTGTTCCCGAAACATTTGCTCCAGTCGAAATAAAAATTTTCCGTTTCGAATATTTTGAATATTGGATACGCCGCTTGATATTTATGCATAACTGCATAGGATTAACTCCTCAATAATACTTTCTGGCATCTTCAAGAAATGACTCAAATCCAGCATAAAAAGGCTTGTTGGCATAAAACGCCTTTATAACTTCATCAATTGAGTCTCCATGAAGGCCTATTTTCCGAAGGTACTCTTCGCTTGCTTTGTTTCTCTCTAACCACAATACACCAAACCATCCCATTTCTTCTGAAAGAGGATCGCGCCCCGTCTTATCATGAATATGCTTTGCACGTACATAAGCATTTTTAAGTTCGTTCTCTTTACGCTTTTTATAGTATTCCTCAAGAGTACAAACCCGTCTTGCAGGATTACCAGCATATACCATATTGTCTGGTATATCATGAGTTACAACAGAATTAGCTCCGATTATAACATTAGATCCAATATGAACTCCACCTAGCACTAATGTGTTCCATCCAAGAAAGACATTATCACCTATGACTACTTCTTTCCCTGGATCAGGGAGTATCTCATTATGCGATTTTCGCAATATACTCCATGAAAAATCGTGACATAAGATTTGACATCCTTGAGTAATGCTACAGTTTTTCCCAATTGTGATATAATCAAGCCTTCGTTCATCCAAAACATTTGACTTTGGTGCGTAGAAAAAAGTCCCTTCGCCAATTGTGGCCCCATTTCGGCGCAAATAGGAAATATATGCATCTGATGAGTAACGATTTGGATGTAACTTTTTTTCAATCCAATTATTTATTATTTTCATAGTATATCTCTTTATTTCTCAATTAAGTCTGCCCATTTTCCCTGTATCGTAGATGGCAAAAAATCTGCAATTCGTAGTCTCGCAGCATCTTTATACTTTTTGCACATATCTTCGTTTAGAAGAACATTTATTATAGCTTCTGCAAGCTTAAAATCTTTTTCTGTGCTCTCATACTTGGCCGGATCAAAATTATCATTATTAAATGCAGGCGTTAATATACCATATTTTCCATAAATAACCGAGTCACTATTTAGGTTTAAAGAATCATTAAGAATTTCGCTTGGACCCGATTCACAATCTGTTGAGATGACCGGCATGTTACAAGCAAGTGCTTCAAGAAGCACATTTCCCAAGCCTTCATATAAAGAAGGAAAAACAAACACATCGCATTTTGCCATAAATTGATGGTGATTTGGTACATATCCAAAGAAATGGACATCTTCTAATATTCCTAACTTATCAGCGTATTGTTGCAAAGATTGCTCCAATTCGCCTTGCCCAAATATTACCAGCTGGCAATCTGCAATTGTTTTCTTTACTTCTTTAAATGCAGAAATCAAATGCCATTGTCCTTTTTGGTGTGTTAACCTTCCAACGGTGACTATAGATGGTTTGCTAAAATCATAGCTGTTAATAAGAGCCTCTACTTCTTTACTATCTCGCAAAAACCAATCCGGATTACAAGAGTTATATATAGTTACAACCTTATCATTACTGTACCCAAAATTTGAGATTAAATCTTTACGAACCCCATCGGACAAAGAAACTGTCATATATGCTTTTTTTCCAGCTTGTTTCATTAGGATTCTGTTGAGCAAAGAAGCTCCCTTCTGAGACATATTGTTTCGAATTGAAATAATATCTCTTTCGCCAACGTTAGAGAATAAATTATAATAGTTTACCATTTGCATAAAGCTTATTGATGCAACAATATTTTTCTCTTTTTTTATAGCACGCAGTTTTCTGCAACGTTTCACGAGAGTTAAGGCTTTGCCTAATATCCCCTTTGCAGGGAGCAGCCCCAGATCAACAAGTTCACCAGAATACGGATATGTTATATTTCTAGAATCAAATACTATAAGATATACATTATACCGATCTGATAAGTCCTTCGATAAATTAGCTGCTGCTCTTTCGGCTCCACCCTGATTAAGGCTCCAACTCATAATGGCAATATTCTTCATGCTTAATACTTCCTTTTATCTTGGACTGAACTTGTCAACTATGCGCAAAACTTCTCTTTTCTTATCTTTAGTATAGGCTGACAAATCGTAGTCTGGCATATCTGCAAGGAATTTGGTCTTCCATTCCTCTAAGGAACATATTCTCTTTGCCGGCACGCCAGCGTATACTGAATTTGGCTCTAAGCTTTTATTAACGAGACTACAGGCTCCGACTATTGTATTTTCTCCAATTGTTACACCTCTAAGAATAGTCACTCCATACCCTATGTAAACATTGTCTTTAATCGTTATTCGCCCATATCCGAATACAGTATTGTACTGACTATCTAATCCTTTTAATACCCAATGTGCTCCTTCATGAGTGTGAAAAGTTGTACCAGCAGAAATAGAAACATGGTTGCCTAGAGTAATCAAATAAGGTTCAGTTCCAAAACTAGGACGTCCCAGTAATCTACATTTTTCTCCCATATTTACACCGATATGTTTCGCATACATCATATAATCGAAACGTTGAAGCACCCACTCGTAGCATTTCATAATGATACTCATTTCTCTGACCTCAAATTCTAAAATAATAATTTACCTCATATTATTTTTTCCCATTCAGCTACAATCTTAATCAACGAGAGAACTTCACGCACTTTCGTTCCCTCCAAACTCAAAGAAAAGGCAAATGCTTTATTATCAGCTATACTTTCCATTGCCTTAGTCATTTCTTGTTGATTATTTACAGGGACAAGTAATCCGTTAACTCCATTCTGTATTATCATTCGCGCTCCGCCACATGGGCAATCAGTACAAATAGTAGGAAGTCCAATAGCCATTGCTTCAAGCATGGAATTTGACAATCCTTCATAGTCTGAAGACGATACAAACATAGAACAGTCTGAAACTAATTTGTGGACATTACTAGTATTTGGCTTCAATGAAACAGCATCATTAAGATTCCGAAAAAAAATATACTGCTCCACTTTTTCCTTCTCTGGACCATCTCCATAAATAATAAGGTTGTAATCACTAAACTTTTTGTGAAACTCTGCAAAAGCGTCAATAAGTAATTTCAAATTTTTCTGCTCGTTCAATCGACAAAAATTTACTACAGTATGCTTTCGCGGCCCTTTATATGGATCTGGAAGACCTTCCTTTATTGGATTGGGAATAACAATAGTGTGGTGCTGAATCACTTCTGGAAAATATGCCTTTGCATCTGGCGTTTGACAAACTAGAATGTCGCAATGCTTATATAGCCAATTTCTTAGTTGATCCTTTCCAAATCCCGCCCCAACTCTTTTTGGGTCATTCCTTTCTGATATGATAACTTTTGCCTTTGTGTTACGAGCTGCTATTATCGTTGCAAGATTTACAAAATATTCAAAAGAAACAATAGTATTGGGCTTAAGCTGCTTTATAAAGCGCCTAATTCTACTACTCTGCTTAAGAAGTGATGTGCTATCACCAATTTCTGTCACCATTATATTTTCATTTATTGGATACCGTTTTTTAGCATTAAAAGCAATTATAGAGACATCAAAACCCAACTCAGAAAATTTATTTGCTAATGTTACTAATACTCTTTCTGATCCTCCACCATATAAATGATTCGTTACAAATGTTATTTTTTTCTGCGTTGCTTTCATTTTGTCTCCTTAAAACGGCATAAAAAAGTTGTATTGACTCATTCCTGACTGCACCGTAGTTCTGCTTGTAAAAACCAGATACGCTCTAAAAGCAAGATATAAAATATAAACGACATATACTAGCGTTTTGGATTGCGTTCGTCCATCTCTTATAATTATTCCTGAACTATATAAAGTTTTTGGAAAAAGCAGCATATACAAGGGTGCCAATACAAGTTCCATTCTTTCTATGACTCTGAATTGATAACTTAAAATATTAAACAAAAAGCTAGTTATTGCAAATATGAAGATTTCATTCATCGTATCAGTATCAATGTTATATTTGCTTAACAGATATACAATGCACACCAATGGCAAATACATAATAATAACCATCAACCCACTACCACTAATTGTAGTTAATTTATAATTGCCGTAATGAAACCCTGAAATTATATTCTGAAAATACCCAAAAATCTGAGATGAAGAGAACGAAATAATAATATACGCAATAAGAATTAAATACCGATATAACCTTGATAAGTTCTTATTTCTATTAAGTACCCAAATTGCTAGATATGCCGGTACAAATAGGTAAACTGCATTATGCAACTGTGCTGCCAAAAGTATTAGTAAAAGTGGAAATATATACTTTTCTCTCTTTATTACCAGCGCAATTGCAACAAAAACTATTGATCCAGCAAGAACAATAGATAAGAGATAGAATGATGGGAGATATACAAGTGTCATATATGCGAGCACAGCATATCCTACATCAATTTTCTCTCTTAAAATGTAAATGCTCAAAAAAGCTAATCCTATTTGAATGGTCTTCAGAAAAAAAATAACTGCATCTGGGTTATTTCCAACTATATTCTTAATTGTAGTACATAAGATTGCAAACCCGGGTTCAACTGAGATTATGTTGTTATAAGTATCCCAGTTGGATCGATATGCAATCATGTAATAGCTATTATAATCTACTCCTATATTAGTAAAGGCCAGAAAGAACCAAGCTATTATGCATGAAAGGAATAAATATGGTTTGTGAAATTTTACTACCACATCATCGCCGTTAATTATAGTAATTCTTTGTGATCTGAAGGCAAAAAATGTGCAAATAAGCATTATTGCCAGAAACAATATTCTTGTTGCAATATGGCTCATTATGCATTCTCCTTATTCTCGTGTGATATTATTGTTCCTTTAACACCTACTACGGTTGAATTGTCGGGTACATCAAAATTAACAAATGTGTTTGCACCTATTTTAACATTATCTCCAATTTTACATGGCCCAAGCACAACACATCCTGCACCAAGTAAAACATTGTCACCAATAATTACCTGGTCAGTGCCCACGGTTACATTCTGCATAATTGTGCAGTTTTTACCTATCACAGTTTTATGGTGTAAAACAATTCCCACTCCATGTGCTATTTTAGTGCCCTCACCTATTTCAACCTGGGGCGGTATCACACAGTTAAACATAATTTGAATCATGTAATATATAGCCTTTGATAACCAACTAAGATGGTGATTTATGCAGAACTTCATGGCACGATACAGATTCATGCATATGCCCTGGGCTCCTTCTCGCATGATTAATTACTCCTTTTCTCTTGCGTGATTTTTCTATAAACTTCAACTGTATATTCAGAGATTTTATCCCAGCTATATTGAGAACCAACTTTCTTTGCATTCATAGACATTTCTGTACAATCATCAGTTTCCAAAGCTTCGATGATTGTTTTCGATATATCCTCAATCGTTGCTTTGCACACCCATCCTGCATTTGAACTTGTAACGATATCACCCATGTTCGTGCGGTCTGTGATAAGCACTGGCAGCCCGTATGTAAAAGCCTCTAATATAGACATCGGAAAGCCTTCATGTCTGGAAGTCAAAATAAACAAATCAGCTTTTAATAAAGCCGCCTTTTTCTCCGCATCAAATATAGGGCCATTATTATCTACAATCTCTCCTAATCCAAATTCATCAATTGTTTTGCTAATATAGCTCTCATCCGCCTCTGTTTCAACAGAGCCGTACAGATGAACCTGAACTCCCTTTTGTAAAAGTATACCCTTTACAGACTTTAATGATTGTAATAAAAGATCAAGTCCTTTATGGTTTACTGCTTTACGACTAATGAAAACAATGTCTTTTATCACTCTTCTGATTCTATATTCGTCATAATCAGGGATACCATTTGAAATGATAATGGATTCATTCACACTATACGAATTAATCTTTTCGTTCTCGCATAAATATTGAATTCCATAGCACCCATGCAAGAACCCACGGAATACTGTACTCATTGCAATCACCTTTTTCAGATGATTGTGCTTTAGTGCCTCTCTGTGAAAACATCCATGCGGCGTGATAATATAAGGAATACCATTTTTTCTGAGTACCTTTGCAATTTTGCAAAAATGTGTAGTATTAAATGGATCTTCGAACACGGCAATGTCTGGCGTCGTTGTTAAATAATTATCTATATTTACCTTCTTTACTTTATCACTAACTTTAAAAATATAACCGCTTAAATCCAGCCATAATATATCCGCATAGTTACAAATCGAGTTTATCAATTGGGTCACCGAAACTGTAACTCCATTCGCTTTTCGGTCACTAAGTTTTGTAATATATAGAATTCTCATCATTGGCACTCTTCACTTCTGCATAAACAATCTAACATATTTTAGTTCTGCTCGCACTCAAAAACTTCTTGTAGATCCAATTTTGTAATCCGATCGACATGATGTGCATTACCGCCCATGTTGCAACAGCTACATTGTACTTTTCCATATCTACATTTCACCGTAAGCCGAACAACATACGTTTTATCGCATTTGTCTATTAACATATTTTAGCTTCTTTATCAAACCGAAAAACATATTCCTTACTGTAGCCATTAACGCTTCCAGTTTATTCATTTTCTCAACATCTTTAAACAGCCTGTAATGCCATTTAATGAGCTCAGCGTAACTATGATTAGAAATAGAGCCAATGCGTCTTCTGTAGGATGCAAGACATTCAGGCAACAAGTAGCAATCAGCATATTTTGAAACAATTAACCACATAGCATAGTCATTATTCTTCTTAATATCAGCAATTTGTATGAGCCCAACGGTTTCTTTATCATACATTACCGTCAAACACCCCGGCCAACAATAATTGAACATACCTGCTTTTGCTATTTTCTTTGGACCGGTTACATGAACGCCAGTTTTATTCCCAGTGACATCTATTTCTTCATAGGTTGTGTAAGAAAAGGAGAAACTGTTCTTCTCCATAAATGAAACTTGCCTCTCCAGCTTCTCAGGCATCCATAAATCATCCGAATCCAAAAAGGCCATCCATCTTCCTTTTGCCTCACGAAGAGCACGATTACGACTTAATGCTGCTCCGGAGTTTCTCTCGTTTTTGAAATAGTGGACTCTCTCGTCCACCAGAAATGGCCTAACGATCTCATCGGTGTTATCTGTAGAGCAATCATCCACAATGAGGAGTTCCCAATTCTTATATGTTTGGGCAAGGACGGATTGAATAGACTCAGCTATGTATTTTGCCGTGTTGTATGATGGCATAATTATAGAAACAAGTTCGCCCATCTACACTCTTCACCTTTTCTGAATTTTCGTAATGATATTACATGCTTCCGCCTGAAGTACATCATACTTTTCCTTACTAACCTTATCTTCCTTAAGTAACGCATCTCCATAGTCAAGCGCCGTAGCATTCTCACCATCTGTAATGCCCTCTGCCTTGATAAAAGCAGTCTTAATAGTAAGAAATACTATTTTAATGTCATTCCAAAAGCTGACATTCTCTATGTACTTCAAATCCCAATTCAGTTTTTCTTCCCAAGTAATAGCATTACGCCCTTTAACCTGTGCCAATCCGCTCAATCCGGGCTTAGCAGTGTGCCGCATCCTCTGCTCATCGCTCATAAAAACCATATCTCTTACAAGCTGAGGACGTGGACCAATAATGCTCATATCACCTTTAAATATGTTAAAAGCCTCAGGAAGCTCGTCCAAAGATGTTGCACGCAAAGCTTTTCCAAATTTCGTAAGACGTACTTCATCAGGTAAAAGATTTCCGTTTTCGTCTCTCTCATCCGTCATGGTGCGGAATTTATACATATTAAATATCCGTTCACGACCGGTCTTAGGATCAATAATACCGGGTCTTGGCTGTTTAAAGAGAACCGGCTTGCCCAGCTTAACTCTCACCAGTACAGCAATAATCGCATACAGCCAACAGAAAACCACGATGGCAAGACCGGAACATATAATATCAAGAATTCTTTTTATGTATTTTTCGTAGAAGCCTTGTTTACGTTGAAACTCCATCTACTTCAAATTCTCCTCACTCAAAACACCTATGAATAATCTCAATAATCAAGTCCTGTTCTGCTTCCGTCATCTTATTATCACTCGACAGACAGCATCCACGCTCAAATATATCCTTACCAACGTCCTCGGCTCCACCGGCAATATAAGCATTAGTCTTAGCCCTTCCAGAACCGGTCTGCGTGATAAACTCATTCATTCTATACATCGGCTGCATATGCATAGGCTTCCAGATCGGTCGTCCTTCTGCATTAATGCTCGCGATAGCCTCCAAAATCTCAGTCGGACAGCTCTTGCCATGCTCCGGTATATACAGCGCCCTGCTATCGTCTCTAACCTGCTTGCACATAGCCTCTTTATCTATCACCAGCGCGCTGAGCCAATAGTTAGGCTCGCAGCCGTCTACTATCGGATTCATTGAGATTGGAAGGTCTTTAAGTCCTTCCTTGTATCTCTCATAAATCGCCTTTTTCTGCGCGATATGCTCTTCGAGATACGGATACTGCCCTCTTACAACTCCCGCGATAACATTGCTCATGCGGTAGTTATAGCCGACCTCCTCGTGCTGATACCAAGGTGCGTTTTCCCTTGCCTGGGTTGACCACTTTCTCGCCTTGTTAGCATCCTCTATGCTGTTCGTAAGAAGACATCCGCCAGCCGAGCCGGTAATAATCTTGTTACCGTTATATGAGATAGCCGAGTAGTCGCCAAAAGAGCCACACTGATGACCCTGCCATGTCGCTCCCATCGCCTCTGCTGCATCCTCTATGAGAAGTGCTCCGTGAGCTTCACAGATTTCCTTGATTTTTCCGATATTCCCCGAGAAGCCATAAAGCTCTGCACAGACAACCAGTTTTACATCAGGATATATCTCAAAAGCCTTCTCCAAAGCTATGGGATCCATGTTCCATGATTCTCGCTCGGTGTCGACGAAGACCGGAATACCACCCTCATAGACAACCGGATTCAGCGTTGCATCAAAGGTCATATCCGAGCAGAAAACGCGCTTGCCTTCAACCGCTCCGTGACCGATAGCCGGCTTTCCATAGAGCTTCTCTCCTGCAAGCTTCACGCACAGGTGAAGTGCAGCAGTACAGCACGAAAGACCAACAGCGTATTTTACCTCTGCCTTTTCGGCGGCTATCTTCTCAACTGCGTTGATGTTTGCTCCGACGGTGGACATCCAGTTGGTTTCATACGCTTCGGTTATGTATTTTATCTCCTCGCCGTGCATGGTCGGACTTGACAGCCAGACCTTTTTTTCAAACGGCTTTGGTTCGTTGCGTTTTTGGTACATTTGTGAGTTACCTCTCTATATTCAATACATATATCTTTATTTCACGCTGGGTGTAACATCTTCTTATGAACTGTTACCATATATAAAACTGATAAATTAGGAAATCCAATCAGAGCGGAAAAGTTTCTGCTCTGTAATTCTTTATTACATAATAAATAAAATCTCTATACTTCAAGACAAAATCATTGAATTTTATGTTTCTAATTATACATCACTGCCTGTTCCATGTCAAGGGACAATTCTAAATTAATATATTCCTATTTTTCCACCACATATTGTTATATTTCACCAAATACTGCGGCTGAATATGAAAAGAGCACATCGGGTTGTGGTTCCGATGTGCTCTTTCTACTATTTTTATTGTGATTTTTGGAAATGATACGTGCCGAATTCTGCATAATTTCAACAATTATCAGCTCGATATCTTCCTTGAATTCCTAAAATATAGAACGGTAAGCGAATTAATCTCTCCTAAAGATATCCCTCGTATAAACCTTATCCTTAACATCATCCAGACAAACATCATACCTATTCGCGATGATAGCGTTGCTCTGCTTCTTGAACTCTTCGAGATTATTAACTACCCTGCTTCCGAAAAAGGTTGTTCCGTCCTCAAGCGTTGGCTCGTAGATAATAACCGTTGCGCCCTTGGCTTTAATGCGCTTCATTACGCCCTGGATTGACGACTGACGGAAGTTATCCGAGTTCGACTTCATTGTAAGACGGTATACGCCAACAACAACTTCTTTCTCCTTTGACTCATCATAGCTGCTGTTAGCTTCGTACGCTCCGGCAATCTCGAGCACGCGGTCGGCGATGAAGTCCTTTCTTGTGCGATTCGATTCTACAATTGCCTCAATCAGATTTTCGGGAACGTCCTGATAGTTTGCCAGCAACTGCTTTGTATCCTTTGGCAGGCAGTAGCCGCCATAGCCGAAGGATGGGTTGTTGTAATGAGAACCGATTCTCGGGTCGAGGCAGACGCCGTTGATGATGGCCTGAGTATCAAGTCCTTTCATTTCGGCGTAGGTGTCCAGCTCGTTGAAGTAAGATACGCGCAGGGCAAGATAGGTGTTTGCAAACAGCTTGACTGCCTCAGCCTCGGTGAATCCCATAAAGAGCGTGTCTATATTTTCCTTGATAGCTCCCTCCTGCAACAGCTGAGCAAATGTGTGCGCGGCTTCAACAAGTCTTGGGCTTTCCATATCAGTGCCGACTATTATTCTTGACGGATAAAGATTATCATACAGAGCCTTTGATTCACGCAGGAATTCCGGGCTAAAAATTATGTTGTCGGTATGATACTTTTCTCTGACAGACGCAGTGTATCCGACCGGAATCGTGGACTTTATAACCATAATGGCGTTTGGATTAACCTTCAGTACCAGTTCGATTACAGACTCCACCGCCGAGGTGTCAAAAAAGTTTTTCTTGCTGTCATAGTTGGTGGGAGCGGCTATTACTACGAATTCTGCATCTTTATAGGCTGCTCCACCGTCCAAAGTGGCAGTTAGGTCAAGCTCCTTTTCGGCAAGATATTTTTCAATGTATTCATCCTGTATAGGAGACTTTTTGTTGTTGATAAGCTCAACCTTTTCAGGTATGATGTCAACCGCTGTTACGTGGTTGTGCTGTGCCAGCAGAGTGGCAATTGATAATCCGACGTAGCCGGTTCCGGCTACTGCGATTTTCTTGTTCATAAATATATCTCCTCGATTATTATACCTTATAAAATTCCTTGTACCACTCTGCAAATCTTCTGAGACCCTCTCTTAGGCTGGTACTCGGCTTGAAGCCGTAATCTCTTAACAAAGGCTCACAATCTGCATAGGTCACAGGAACGTCACCGGGCTGCATGGGAACAAGCTGCTTGTGTGCATCAAAATCGTAATCCGCAGGAAGCACCTTCGCGCGGATAAGCTCCTCCTGCAATATGGTTACGAAATCGAGCAGATTTTCGGGGTTCTGGTTGCCGATGTTATAGACGGCATAGGGCGGAACAGGAAGACCGTCCTCCCCTACCTTGCGTTCCGGAGCGCCGGTCATTACCCGCTTGACGCCCTCTACTATATCATCAACATAGGTAAAATCGCGCTTGCAGTTGCCATAATTGAAAATCTGGATGGTCTGACCCTTTAAAAGCTTGTTGGTGAATCCGAAGTAAGCCATGTCCGGACGACCCGCGGGACCGTACACAGTAAAGAATCTCAGACCGGTAGACGGTATATTATAAAGCTTTGAATAAGCATGGGCAAGAAGCTCGTTCGACTTTTTGGTTGCGGCGTAGAGCGATACAGGGTTGTCAACCTTATCATCAGTGCTGTAAGGCACCTTCTTGTTAGAGCCGTAGACCGAGCTTGAAGATGCATATACCAGATGCTCAACGCCCTTAGCGCCGTTATCATATGAGTGGCGGCAAG
>ENA-ORMR01001287-ORMR01001287.1-human-gut-metagenome-genome-assembly--contig:-NODE-1287-length-19866-cov-3.105850_pt1 | contig 19866 bp, 25 predicted proteins | sample MGYA00242107_ERZ509003 | MGnify/ENA primary metagenome ERZ509003 (study PRJEB26280, sample SAMEA2338699) | human gut metagenome | biome: human gut; feature: human-associated habitat; material: faeces... | reverse complement strand
CTATTTTAAATAATAGTGATTTTAGCAAAACAGAAGAAATTAATACTTTAGAAGGAAAAAATGTTTTACATATATCAGATTTAATTACAGAAGCTGCAAGCTATGTAAATTCGTGGATACCAAGTATTGAAAATTTAGGTGGAAAAATAAAATGGACTGCAACAATTGTTGATAGAATGCAAGGTGGAGCTAATAGATTAGCAAAACATGATATAGTTACATATCCTTTAGTTAAAGTAGACAAAAGCTTATTTAAAATAGCATTAGAGAAAGAACGTATTACTAAAGAACAATATCTAATGATAGATAGCTATATGAATAATCCAGATGAAACAATGAGAGATTTTTTAATAAAACATCCAGAATTTATAAAAGAGTCTTTAAAGGCAACAGGAAAAACTTTAATAAGAGCTAGAAAATGTGTAGAAGAAGATATTTATGGTTTGGGAGCTTTAATTTCGGGATTTGCAAATTAATTTTGTGATTAGATATTTAATTTGAATACTGAAAAAATGATTTAGGAATTAAGAGGTTTAATTAAAAAATAGGAGATTTAATTAATTTGAAAACTGTATATTTAACTAACATAGTTGGGGCTCCATCACCAACAGCAGTTATTGTTTCAGAAAATGTACTAAATAAAATTGATTGGAAAAGAGAAGCTTTAGAAGTATATTATTTTTTAAAATCAAAAAATATTGATTTTTCTAAAATGGCTATTCTTAATTCAAAAAGTAAAAGCAAATATGATTTTAAATTTATACAAATAAAAGTAAAAGATGGAATTTTAGATTTTGAGTCTAATGCAAATTGTGGTAACTCAATGATAGCATCTGCTAGAGTAGCATTTATGATTGAAGATAAAAAACATAATTTCCAGGATGAAATTACTATTATGAATATAGATACAAAACTAGAGATGTCTGTTATTAGAAAAGAAAATAGTTTTGATTTGGAATTTAATAATTTAATCGGAAAATCTATTAATGATATTAAAATGTTTGAAGGAGCAGAATTAATTAATATAGATGAAGATTATGGAAGAGTGAAAGCTTCAATAATTAACTTTGTGAATCCATATATAATAATTAATGCAAAGGATTTGGGAATAACTTGTAAAGAGGAGCTTTTACATCTAGATGAAAGTGATAAAGATGTTTTAGAAAGAGTAAAGAATATTAGAAGAAATATTGTAAAAAGGTATAATTTTGATAAAAAAAGTGAATTTCCAAAGATTGCTATGGTGTTATATGATTATGGATTATCAGCAAGGACTATTTATGTAGATAGATGGCATAAAGGATTGCCTATTACTGCTATTTTATCAATTGCTATAACAACCAAAATAAAAGATTCAATTATTTATAAACCGAGTTTAGAAATAGATGAAATTTTAACACCACAAGGAAGTAGAAAGGTAAATGTTAGAATTGATAAAAAAAGATTTGTTTCAGAGTGTAAGATATTTAATATAAAGTCGAAGGGTGATATTAATTTGTATACTTACTGAATAGGTGTAAAGATTTTATATAGGTTACAATTTATGTATTGATTTATTTATAGAGAAAATATTACTACATCACTAATTACTAATATATTTATAAATTTAAACCAATCTTGAAACGTGTCAGTGATTGCTAATAATTAGTGATGCTGATGTGTGCTTTTTTGTAATTAAGATATGTTAGATTGTGATGATGATATGTACTTTTTATGGGGGATATGATTTGTGATAAAAGTATAAATGATTTTAGATTGTGTATTAGAGGGAGTGGAAAATGAGAAAAATTTTAAAAAATGGGACTGTGATTGATTATGCAACTAATACAAATGATAAGCTTGATATATTGATTGAGGATGGTAAGGTAAAAACTATTTGTAGAAATCTAGAATTAGATGTAGATGAAGTGATAGATTGCACTGGGCTATATATTATGCCAGGAATGGTAGATATTCATTGTCATCTAAGAGAGCCAGGGTTTGAATATAAAGAAACTATTGAAAGTGGAAGTAAAAGTGCAGTTAAAGGTGGGTTTACAACTATTTGTGCGATGCCAAATACAAAGCCTGTACCAGATAATGTAGATGTTTTAAAATGGATTATACAAGAAGGAAAAAGAGTGAATTTGTGTAATGTGTTTTCATATTCAACAGTAAGCAAAGGGGAGTTAGGTAGAGAGCTTGTGGATTTTGAAGAACAAGTGAAAACAGGAGCAATTGCTTTTTCTGATGATGGAGTACCTTTAAGAAATTCAAAATTAATGAGGGATGCTATTATTAAAACAACTGAGCTTGGAAAATTTGTTGCTTCACATTGTGAAGATGAATATTTTATTGGTGGAGGAATAAATGCAGGACCTGTAGCAGAAAAATTAGGTGTAGAAGGTGTTTTAAGAGAATCTGAAGAGATAATGGCATCAAGAGAGATTGCAATTGCTAGTATAAATAATGCGAGAGTTCATTTGTGTCATATTAGTACAGAGGGAACTGTAAATTTAGTAAGAGATGCTAAAGCTAGAGGAGTAAGAGTTACTACTGAAACCTGTCCACATTATTTTATGCTTACTGATGACGAGGCTTTTATATCAGGTTCAAATGCAAAAATAAATCCTCCTCTTAGAACTAAAAAAGACATAGAAGCTATTATAAAAGGGGTGCAAGATGGAACAATAGATGCAATTGTAACAGATCATGCTCCACATTCTAAAGAAGAAAAATCTAGAGGTTTGGCTATTGCACCTTGGGGAGTAATTGCTTTTGAAACTGCACTTGCTGTAACAATTACAGCATTAGTGGATAAGGGTTATATTTCGTATTTAGATATGGTAAAATTAATGTCATATAATCCAGCAAGGCTAATAAATATAGATAAAGGAATAATTGACGAAGGAAAAGATGCTGATTTTACAATTTTTAATCCAAATATTGAATATACATATACAGAAGATATGATTGTATCAAAATCTAAGAACTCACCTTTTATTGGTAAAAAACTAAAGGGTAAAGTAATGTATACAATTGTGAGTGGAGAAATAGTATATAATGCTAATACTAATATTTCATTATGGGATTAGTTTATATAAAAAAAGGGGGTATATATGAAAGAAAATAATGAGTATATTTCCTATTTGTTATCATATATAGGAGAAGCTGGTAATAGAGTTGCATTTTCTAAGGAGGAAACTCAAGCTAAAATTAGACTAATTGCAGAAATGAAAAAACTAGGACTTGATGTATATACTGATGAAGCTGGTAATATTTATGGTTTTATTTATGCTAATAATGAAGTAAGCAATAATGAAACTATAAAAGTTATTGGAATTGGTTCACATATAGATAGTGTACCAGATGGAGAGCTGATTTTATTGTGAAAATGCTTGAAAGTGCTTAACTATCTGCTATATAAGAATTTATATACTTTTAAAAATCATATTTGACAAAAATACTTAATCTGTGTATAATAAATATAAGAAATGAGAAACACAAAAGTGTGTTGCCCGAATAAAGTTTAAATAACCGTTTACTCGACCAAAAGCAGAACGGTTATTTTTTATTGCCTATGTAGTAACCAACAGATGATGATTAACAAGGCAACATTTATGATAGTCATTCCTACTAATCCATAGAATAGTAGATATGTAATAGTTATTAGTGCTGATTCTACCATATTAACCACCTCCCATAAACAGTCTCACAACAAAAGTCGTGGAGGGTTATGTAACATCAAAGAGTTAAAAGGTGGCAACACACTCCGCTTATTCTCATTTCAACATCTACTATACACTATATTTTAATAAAAATCAACGAACAAATCAAAATTCTACAATTTTTTCAAAAATAACATTTTACATCTATCATAAACATATAAAAAGTGTCAAGTCATTTTTCCTAGTTCATTTAACTTCACAACACACCATATTCCAACACTAACACTAAAAACAACAAATTATACATTTCAACCATCAAACCGCTTAAAATCCAAAATAAAAAGAAATAGCATTACACTACTTCCCAAAACTTTCTTTCATATCTACTAATAAATCGTTAACATCTACTTTTAATATATTAGCAATTCCAAATAACTCATAATCTTTTACAGTTCTTTTGTTGCATTCTATATCATAAAGACTTTGTTAAAGAAATATACAAGAGAAATAGAACAAGTAAAAGAGTAGACTATTATAAATCTACTCTTTACTTTATGTTGTAAAAACTTTACTGAAACTGCGGTTTACACCAACATTTGATTTACTACATTTATTTCATTGTTAGCAAACACTAAAACAAAATGAAAAATAATAAATTGTAAAGTACAAAATACAACAATACATTAACTTCCACCACCGACCACTAATATAATTTATCTCTAAATTATTTCGTGTAATTATAATACCACATTTTTGAAGATATTGCAAATAATATTTTACATCTATCATAAACATATAAAAAGTGTCAAGTCATTTTCCTAGTCCATTTAAACTCAAACACCATCATATCTACTTCAAAACTAACAAAACAACAACTGATATTATTTAATAGATAATTTTAATTAAAATTGAAAATGGGGTTAAATGAACTTTTGCAACTTGTTTGGAAAAATATTAAAATATATAGATAAAGAACATCCACGAGTAGAGATAACGATTAAAGAATTAAAATAATTATAAAGGGTGTCTACGGCGTAGACAAGCAAATATTAATTTTAGAAAGGAAATGATAAGTAGTTCCATTTGTTTTTCACAAGTTTGTCCACAATGTTGCGCAAGCGCAAAAAATAATAGATGTATAGGGTAACATTTTGTTAGTTCATCTGTTATTATAAACACAAATTCAAGATGATGTAATTGTTTGAACTCACGTGCACGCGCGCGCCAAAAACATAAAAACACAAAACTGGATTTCAACTCAAAACCTATAATATATATATTATAAGAAATGCGTCCAAATCCATTTTTAAATTATTATAGCTGGAGCAGATAATCGAATAAAATATATAGCTATGTAATGCAAAAATATGTTTTGTATTATTCTTCTCATTATGCTATTTTAATATAGTTGCAAACAATTATATTGGTTCCACGCGGAACCAATATAATTAAAATTAACAATAAAATTTCTTTTTTATTAGTAAATTCGTCGTCGCAAACTCAATAATACCAACACTTTTTTATTTCAAATTTTTAAGATTATTCATTTTTTCTAATTTTATCAATATTTTTAAATGCTGACCTTGATTTTAAGCCATTATTTGATGGTAAACTTATTACAACATAAAATCAAATTTTTTTGATGTAATTTTTTAAGATAGAGAGTGTGAAGTTTTTTCAACGGTTGGAAAAGAAAAAATATTATGATATTCTAATGACGACGTTTGCCATACAACCGTTTTTAGAAGTTAGACATATAAGTTGTCATATAAAAAAATAAAATCGCTCTAAAACGTACTGACAAATAAAAAGAAAAAGGGAACAAATCCCTTAATCTAATTGTTATCTTTATTTTTAAGTTTTTTCTTTTCATTTGCTTTTACTATGCAAACAACAGTCGTAATAATAATAACTAAAAGTAATATACCTATAATCATTCTAACCACCTCCATTATATCTTTTCTAAAATTTTCTTCTTGCTTTCTTCAAATTCTGATTCTGTTATAATTCCTTTTTCTTTTAACTCTGCCAATTCTTTTATACTATTCAAATTACTATTTTGTTTTATATCTTCAACATTTTCTATAATAACCTTTTTATCTTCTTTTCGTTCTTCTTGTCTATTATGTTCTCTAGCGATTTTTAACAAACTAATCATTTCATTTATTACTTCTGTTAGTTGTTCATACAAAGCACTAGACTTTGAAATACCTTTTTCTAAAAAATCAAGCATAATAACACTATATTGAATATTATTTGTGTATATCTTTAATTTTAAATTACTACAATTTTCACTTATAGTTCGTGAACCACTTGCTCCTGCAACTGCTCCAAGTCCACCAAATAATAAACCACCAACGACAGCACTTCCTGTCCTACTAGAAATAACACTATTTCCATTCTCAAAGATTTCAAAGTCTAATACTTCATTAAACTTTATTATTTTTGATGTATTTTCATAATAACTATATGTACCTAGTAATTTCTTATTTGTGTCTATATCAAGTCTTACGATATTTTTAAATGCAATTTTCTTTGAAATATTTAATCCATTTCTATTGATAAAATCTATATAATTTTCGAGTGCATTATCTTTTTTCTTTTTATCTTTGTATGATGATATTCCTAAAATTGGAGTAGCAATTATAATAATCACAACAACTAAAACTACTAATAATTCTAACACTTCTTTAGCACCCCCTTATTATAAATTTTCTCTAAAATAAACTTTGCTTATATCATTCACAAATATTGTGCCTGATTTTCCTTTTTCTTGTTCCATTATGTTTTTAACATATACAAATTTTGTAGATAGATTTTCCAGATTACCTATTTGAATTATTTTATTTTCTGAATCCATATAGATTTTCACATCATCTATATTTGTAATATCTATTTTATTAACCATTTCTAGCAAATTATTATTTTCTAAAACTTGTCTTAATTTTAATAATTCTACTAATAACTCTACTGAATCATCTTCTAATCGTTCTTGATTATCTTTAATAGTTATCCCTTGTATTTGAATAGCTGAACTATTAGAAACATCTATTATATATCCATATTCATTAACATATTTACTACCAATTTTAAATACTATATTGTCATTATTTCTTTTTATACTTTCTTGTTCCTGTTGTTCTTCTTTGTACTTTTCATTATCATAATCTCTTGCACTATTCATAATAACAGTAGAGATAGTAAAGATAACTGCTAAAGTTCCAATTGTTACAAACATTACTACTATACCAGTTATTAGAGATGATTTTTTTCTTGTTTTCTTTTCCATATTATTTTTTCTCACTTTCTAATCTATCTCTTAAATGTTCTGTATTTGTACGAATATCGTGCATTATTCCAATTAACTCGCCAAATCCATATATAAAAACTGCTAAAACAATAAAATCAATTATCCATACTATTGTATCAATTTTTAAATATTCATTAAAAATTATACATAGTATTATTCCTATAACTCCTATAATTGCAAGTATAATTGAGATTATCTTTATAATTCCTGCCACATTATTTGTTGAATAATATTCTTCTTTTTCTTCCATTATTAACATCTCCGTTTCTATATAAAATCTTCTTAAAATTTATATTTTCTAATTTTTAAATTTTAGTTATTTGTTTTTGATGTCCTCCAGCAACTGGATTATTTCTCCTATTGCATATATAAAGACTGCTGAAATAATCCCTACAACCATAATAACAACTGCCATAACTTCTAAATCTTCAATATACATTAAGCCTAAAATGATTCCTGATATTGCCTCAAGAATAGCAATAATCTTAATAATTTTTGCTACTGTATTTGTTGTCTTTTCTTCTCCATAATTAGTTGTTTGAGTAGCACCTTGATTATATTGTCTTTTCTTATTTTCAATATTATATCTATCTTGATAACAACTTTTACAATATCCTTTTTGTGAATTATATTCATCTTCTGATATATCTTTGCAGCACTCTTTACATTGCATAGCTTTTATCCCCATCGCTTCAAGTTCTTGTCTATTTGCCATTTCTATTTTCCCCCTTTAAAATATTGTAGTAGTTATAAAAATATGGAATTATTAACAAATAACCAATATATTTTATAACTTCTGATATAAGTTCAAATTCTACCGAAAATCTATATGACATATATGTTTTTGAAATACTATATAGTATAAATAATTGATAAGCTGAATATAAAGCAAGTATTATAGCAAATACTTTATTATTTATTAGTTTAGGTTTTCTCAATAAGATATTACAAAAATATAAAGCCATAACTATATAGGTTATTAAATAGATAATTCCTGTCATATTCATTGCATATCTAATATTCAAAATACATATTATTATTGGTACAATAACGGAAATAATCAAAATATAATTAGCAATTTTAATATTTCCCTTTTGCATAAACATTCTTAATAAAACAGTAACAAAATATATAATGAAACCTAATACGTAAATATATGGAAGAAAATCAAAAAATGATGAAGTTGTACATATTAGACTAGGAATCATCAATATAGAACCTATTATCCCTAAAATAGCGGTCATCTTCGGACTTTTAAAAAATTCTTTCATCACTTAACACCTCGATTCTTATTTTTTATATTTTTAAATTTTTGATTATTTATTTTTTATATCTTCTAAAAGTTGTAACCCCTCTGAAATAGCCTCAAATAGTAGAGTAGCGAACCACGTCATTATACAAATAGCAACACATATAACGAATCCAGTTAAGCCATTTCCAAGATTACCAAGTGCTATCCAAGTTATAACTCCTCCAGCATAACCTATAAACTTCATAACCCACACAACAAAATTAAACTTTGTAGCAACTTTATTGTATATTCTTTTATTATTGTTTGTAGTATTTGATGTTTCTGTTCTTATTCTTACATTATTTAAAATATTTTCAATTCCGTTTGTATCGTTAATAATTGCTTGACAGTGGGGGCATTGTCTTGCTTTATCCGATACATCATTTCCACAGTTTTGACATTTGATTATAGCCATTTGCTCACCTCCAATTCTATAAAAGTAATTTTTAGTTATTTATTATCTGAATCCCATTTCATAAAGGAATCATATCTGTCTTGTTGTTTTTTATCCCACGTGCTAGGGTCTTGATGTAATTGTGTATCGAACTCTCTTAATTCTTTTTGTTTTCTACGTTCTGCATCTTGTTTTACACTACTTCCAATAGACATTATAATGAAAATTATTATTCCAATAAATATTAATCCAATAATAAAACTACTTGTATCATTTGAGTTTGTATTTATAACATTACCACAATGAGGACATTGTTTTGCCTTATCTGAAACATCATTTCGACATTTTTTACATTTTACAATCATATATAATATCTCCTATCTTATGTATAGAATATATAGTAAAGGTAGTAACTGTGTTATTATTAGTAACACTATTGACATAACCTTTACAATTCTACCTACTAAATTATTTTTCTTCTTTATATAACTTCCTATCCATATCCCGATTATCCAAATAAACATAGTGCAAAATCTTATTTTATCAAGATAATATCCAATAGTTCCAAACTTCTCTGAACCATACTTTTCAAAATACTCATTTAATTCAATATTAGATATTCCACTAAATACTGATTTTACAGATAAAATAATAAAGAATATAGAAACAACCATCAAAATAATATGTATTATTTTATTTCTCTTCATTTTTTTATTTTCATAGCCGACAGTTAGGACAAGAACTTAAATTGTAATCATATTCTTTGCCACATTCTGAACACTTAATTGTTTTCATACATTAACACCCCCAATTCGACAATATTTGACTTTCCATCACTATAATATCATAAAATTTTGACTTTGTGTACTATTTTGTGTACTTATTTTTAAATTACATTTTTGTAATAATAAATATGTACAAAATAGGGAGGTGCAAGATATGGCAAAATTAAAAATAAATAAAGACAATAAGGGTAATGATACAATTACACGTACTATAAGAATAAGCGGAACAACGTTCGATAAAATAACAGAACTAGCTGAAAAAAACGATATTAGCTTCAATAGTGTTGTTAATCAAATAATTGAATATGGACTTAACAACTTAGATGATGAAGATAAATAAAAAGAAATATGGTACATAAGGTTTCTGATTCTTATGCACCATCTTTTTTTATTTTAATCTAATTTCAAAATCTAGTGAATTGTCTAGTCCAATATGTAATACATTTTCTGTTAAGTCTATGATATAAGCTGACACTATATTTAAGTTTATTTCATTATTTGTTTTATTTTCTTTTATGTGTAGAAAACCTGTCTTGTAGTTATATTCTATATGTATTTTATTCATATAAAATCTTGCTTCAAGTATATCATCAAATATAATTACCACGTCTTTATTATTAAATATTTTTACTTTCTCTTTTAAATCTTTATCTGTTATCTTCAAATTAAATCACTCCTTATATTTTTTATTTAATTGTACCATATTAGTAGTCAAGTATAACTTTTTGCTCTTCTAATTCAAAAGTAATTGCATTATCAACTTTTGAATCTGTTACAAAACTAAAATCAATAATCAATTCTTCTTTTTTTTTGTTAGTTATAATAAGTGTATTATCGCTCAAAAGTATTTTAGCACTATGTATGGTAAATTCTGTTGTAATACCACCTTTTAATATTATTGTTATGTCTTTATCAAGGTATTTTTCAAATAGCATTTCTTCTATTATTTCTCTGTTTTTCATTATATTTTTGCCTCCAGATTACTATATAATTTTTTTAATTCGTACCATTTTGTCTTTCCACAATGTGCGATTTTCCAGCCCTCTTCGTTAGTAATTGTTTTGTCTGCTACTTGCTTATACAAGTCTTTTAATTGTTTTACGTTAGGTTCAAATTTTGGTCGTCCTTTTGATTTTTTAATATTTTTATTTTCCATATCTTAAAATTCTCCATTTCTTTTAAATTTTACTTGTCGGTATTTCCGAAAAGCACTACAAACAATTCAATTTTTCTTTTATTTCTTTTTGTGATGGGTTTATATAAATTTCTGTTGTTTTTGTAGATGAATGCCCACCTAGCATTGCTATTTCTACTATACTAAACCCATTACTTGCCATATTAGTAAATGCAAAATGACGTCCGACCGTGAGGGGTCAATACATTTGAATATTTATTAAATAATTGATTTATCCTGCTCCTGCTGACCTTATTTGACTGTCTGCTAGTAAATAAATATGGACTGTCGCTATTACGTTCCTTTAGATATTCTTGTAATGAGGTTACAACTTTATCGTTCATATAAACAGTTCTAACCTTGCCACCGTTTACCATTTCTAACTATTATTTCTCTACTATTTACATCAAAATCGTTCATTTGTATATTTAATGTTTCTGATATTCTCAACCCCATATAAAGAATAATAGTAACTATTGCATAATCTCTTTTACTTTCATTTTGTAAAATCTGTTGTCTAAACTGTTCCACCTGATTTTTGTCGACCTTACAAGGATTTATATGTTGTTTTTGTATTTTTATAAAATCTTTATCATTTATAACAATGTCTTTTTGTACTCCACCATCAACTAAAAATTCATTATATTTTGCAATAGCTGACAAGTTTGCATTTACTGATTCTGCCTTTAGGGGTTGTCCTTGTCTTGTTTTCTTTATATTTCTTAAATATGATTTATAATCCAATACATTAGGTCTATATAATATTGTAAATTCTTCGTTTGTTGTATCTGTGTACCACTTTTTAAACGATTCTATATTTCTTATGTAATTATCTATTGTATTTGTAGATTTATTTTGTTCTATTAAATAATTTTTAAATTCTACCATCTTCAAAACCTCCTTTTGAAAATTATGTTTAACTCGTTTTTAGGGGATATAGTAGTAATTATGTTTAACTAAATACATACTATTTCAATATTTCTATTGTTGACTTATACATAATTGACATTATGCCCAGCTAATATTTTTTGACTAAATCGTGGTAATATATTATAGTATATATAAGATGTTACGGCGATTTCGTCAAAATTCTATTTACTGCATATCCACCAAATAAAAACCAATTCAATAATAATCTTTAGTAAAATAAATAACACTTCTAAATTTCCTCCAGTAATAATTTTTTAATTCACTCTATCAAGCCCACCATTTACACTAGTTATTAAAATATTTCCGAATCCGTTATTTTCAATATCATAAAAGTTATATAAATATGCTCCAACATATCCATCATCTTTCAACTGATTTCTTTCATATTCCCAGTTTTCTTCATCTGCTGAAATATATAACATACTTAATACATCTACATCTTTATAATGATTTAAAATACAATGGTAGACAAATATATTTTCTTTTTCTTCAATTTCACTAACAATATTTATAAAATCTTTTCTATTGTGTAGCCAATATAGAATTCCACTATAAAAACCGCCAAAATTTTCACTATAATAAATTGTTCCATCTTCTTTGAATTCTTTTAATACGTTTCTATGTACTAAATATTCATTTTGTAATATTTCTAACCTTTTAAGTGCCTCTTGTTTCTGTTTTTCTCTTAATTCTTTATTTTTCATTTATAATCTCCATTTCTAAAAGTAAACATATCCTTATAATAAATATAATAATATGATAACTTTTTATTTTAGATAGGAACTGACAACCGTTTGTCAATTCCTTATATTCAATTAAATCAAACAACTTACAAAATTATTTCCACCAATAACAATATGGTCTAAAAATTCAATGTTCATAATTTCACTTGCTTGTTTTATATGTTTTGTTGTTTCTATATCGCTTTTGCTGGGGTCTGCCATCTGACTAGGATGGTTATGCACCAAAATAAATTTTGAAGCATTACACATCAAAACATTTTTAAATATTGATTTCATATCTACAAAACACAAGTTATTCCCACCTTTTGCTATTTCTGTATAAGCTATTATTTGATTTTTAGTATTCAAACATATCAATATTGTGTGTTCTTCTGTTGCTTTTTCTAGTTCTTCAATATTATTTACATATCTTACAATGTCTGTTGCTGATGATATAGTTTTACTGTTGTAATTAAAATTCTGTTCTTGTACCATTTGCAACTTTATTTTTGAAAACTTCATTTTTTTAATTTCTCCTTTTTAAATTTCTAAAAGTAAACAAATAATTATATATTTAATAGGAAAATGTTTACTTTTTAAGAAGTAGGGGAAGTGAATCCCCTTAACTTCTAGCAATACATTTTTTCAAGTTCTGTTTTACTTCCACACTTAAAGCCCATTTGTTCGATAAATTCTTTTAGGTGGCGAAGTGTAGTAGCTGAATAAAATCCGTTTATATGTAGAGTTCCATTTTTTATTGTTGCCACAACAGTTGAATAACTTAATAAATCTATTGAATTATCCGCATTTCTAATAATAAATGCTTTTTTGTAAAAACTTTTTGCTCTGTCATAAATTGGTTCAAGTTCTTGTTTCATATAAAAATACCTCCATTTATAAAATAATTTTTTTGTTCATTACTTTACAAATAAAGGTATAGTGTGCTAAAATAATTATAGACTTTACTTGTAAAAGTAATGTTCTGCTTGATATATTAGTTATTCGCACCGACCAAAGTATGGATAACTGATATATCTTTTTTACTTTTGTTCTTTACAATCTCTTGTAAAACTTTTCCATTTCCTAATACTATCATCTCCCTTAAAATATAGTGTCAAAAATCTCCGAAGTGGTTCTCGCTCTAATGTTCCCTTGACCTACTTATATTGTAACTCCATATAACAAAAGAGTCAATAGATTCGCCAATATTTTATGAACTTTTCCCAAAAAACTTTTTGACTTGTAATGGAGATGTGGAGAGGGTTCGACGGTTTTAAATTAGTGTAATTTCCACCTAACTTGACAAACGTATGTTCTGTATGGTATAATATATAGTGTAGGGTATCCATCTACCTACTTAACTGAATATAATTTTAGAAACATTTTAGACAATTTTAGACAAATTTTAGATAGACAAATTAAGGAAAGAGAGTTGATTCTAAAATGTTTAATTCATTTGATGAAGAATTAAAAGCGGATTATAGAAAAGAAAATGTAATGTTATATAATAGGGATTGTTTAGAAGTATTGGAGAAGTTGCCCAATAATAGTATTGATTTAGTTGTAACGGATTGCCCATATCGTGTAACTGCTGGAGGAAATGTTAGTAAAAATAGTAAAAAGATATGCTCTGGAATACTAAGTCATAATAATAAACTAGCAAAACAGGGAAAATTATTCGAGCATAACGATATTAAATTTAATAAGTGGTTGCCATTAGTTTATGATAAATTGAAAGATGGAACACATTGTTATATTTTTGTAAATCGGTCGCAACCTTGCTGAATTACAAACAGAAGCAGAAAAAGTACGGTTTCAAGTACCAGCAATTATTGGTGTGGGATAAGGGAAATGCAACACCTTGTCATTATTATATGAATGCAGTAGAATTCGTGCTTATGTTACGTAAAGGAAATGCAAAAGATATAAATAATATGGGAACTAAGAATATACTAAGAATACCAAATATTATGGGCAATAAAAAGCATCCGACGGAAAAACCGTCATCTTTAATGGGAATACTTGTAACAAATTCAAGTAATGTTGGAGATGTTGTAATGGATTGCTTTATGCGGAAGTGGGTCAACTGGGGTGGCTACTCTGGAAACTGGTAGAAAATTTATAGGTTGTGAGATAGACAAAAATTATTATGATATTGCAGTTGAAAGAATTGAAGAAGTAATATAGTAGACCCCGCGGGTGTTTACATTATCCCCAAGACCCCCAGTAAAAATATGGGTAGGTGTTAATCTCCAGTCCTAGCCAAAATGGTTTTAACATTTTTGTAATTGTTCAATATTGTTTGTTTTTCTCCACATAATCACAAAACTATGATTATTAGAATTTTGTTGATGTATCAACGTTTTATAACAATTATATATATAAATATTTTTTGTTATATGGTGGGTTTTATTAAGATAGATATAGTAATATTTGTTAGTTCAATATATAATTATATAAAACTATACAAAATTTGCAAAAGGAGCGGAATCCGTTGTCATTATTGGGTTTATGTGATGTTAGTTGTGTAGATGATGATGTAGGAATAGGTGGAAATGTTGGTTTTAGATGTGTTCTGTCCTCCTATAGCAACGTTTTTTGATGGTTTTGTTAGTGTTTTTGGGTGGTGTTTTTTTTGGTGGTTAAGTTGTTTATATTTTAGAATTTTAAAATATATTTTGAATAAATATAATAGATGTGAAACTGGTTATATAAACAATGGTTGCACATCTATTATATCATATTTTTTAGTGTTTGTTTGCAATAAGTTTGCTAAATTCTTCTAAATCCCTTTTAAATTCTTCGCTATTTATATCAATATCTTCTAAATCATCTTCATCATCTCCATAATATATCTCCGAATTTTCAAGCTCTTTCTCGTCATCTTCATTATCATAATAGTTATTAGTAGCTTTTAAATCTTGACGTTCTCTTTTCTCATTTAATTGTGGGAACGTATAATAAGAATCTGATTTATCGGAAGTCCAATAGCAATTATCCCAGTCAAAGTCTTTTGAATAATCTATTCTAGTTAAATAACATTGTCTTTCGCTTTCTCTATATTTTCCCTTTTTGCATAATATAGCCCATTGATAAAACAATTCAAATCCATCTTCTTTATCAAATATAGTAGGAAAAAATTTTATACCATTATCAATAATTTCTCTTTTAAATTTCTTTGTAGGCTTATTATATAAATTCTTAAATTCATACCAAATATAATATAATTCTTTTCTATTTCTATTATCTAACTTCATTTTAATTTCTTTATTACACTTAGAACACATTTCAAATTCTCTTTTAAGTAGGTTTTCGCCACTAATTACTTCTAAATTATTACACAAACATTTACATTCATACATTCCATTATCTAGTATTTTCACAACTACTAGATTACTAAATATTGAACCTATCTTTATAATATCTTTTCCTACAAAATCAGTCATTTCAACCTCCTTTATTGACTGCTCCTAAACATTCCTTAGCCTTTCCTTCGGCATTCGCCGAACTCGGCTCAGTGCAAGGAATACGTCCTTGCAAACATCATCTTTTAAATTTTTCTTATGTACTCTTGTTACTTCGTGATTTTTCCATTTATAAAGCCAATTTTTCTAATTTTAAAATTATCGACCACCCCCTATATAATAAAGAAAAAGGTATTCGAGAATATTAAATTGTGAAAAAAATGTTAAAAGGGTTTTATTTGTTCAAGGTTCGAGGAACGAGAACCGAAGAACAATTGAGTGAATGCGAAGTGTCACGGAGCAAAACGAAATGGACTTCTAGTAACAGTCTATGAAATAGGCTCTGTTAGTATAAAATTAAATGTATTTCCTTTTTCAATAATTGCATTATCTTTTCTAAAATCACTTGTCTTATATAAAGCATCTGAGAATTTTTTTGTTTCTTTTTTGTTGTCTTTATCTATATTAAAATATTTATATAAATTAGATAACTTAACTTGAATAATATATTTATCTGCAATAGTATATTTTAAATCTGCTGGAACATTATTATTAAGTATTTTTTCAAATAACGTCTGTATATAATATGGAAGTGAATTCTCTTGTTCTTGCTGGTTATGTTCGTTCATTCCAATTTTTTTATATATTCCAAAAACATCATTAAAATAGTTAGTAATTTCAAAATCGCAATGGTGTTTTTCTTTATCTTCAACACGAAACATATCTCTAACATATAGCATTGAACCTAGATATTTACTAGCAATAACAACTGTTGTAGAATGTTCCATTTCACGATTTACACGACAAATAGCTTGATACATATGATTAGCAATTACTTTTTCTTTATATGCTTGTAATTCCATATCTTCAAATATATATATATAACCTAGCCTTGCTATTTGATTCTGTTTGAATTCTGTATTACTTTTCAAGTGCAAGTCTTTATAATATATGTATTGTAAAATGTATTCTGTATCAGTATAGTTATAAGTATGAGCAATAAACACATTTTTCAAATTCCCAAATTCTCTTTTGCCTGTGATATTTCCAAAATGTTCAATATGGTCTGATGGAATATCATCACAACCGTAATTTTTAAATGGGTTAATTTTATATGTATCTGTTCTTCCATCTGGTAAAGCTATGTCAACAATATGTTCTTTCTTATTACATACAACTAATGTATCATTTGCTCCTAAAGTATTTATAACATTTGCACAACCCTTATAGAATTTTTTTATTCTGTTTTTTTCTTTTTCTGTTTTATATTTTTTATCTAAAGCCTTGTAGTGCTTTGTAGAACCTATCCATATATTTTTTATATTCCACAATGAATGGTTTAATACTGGTTTGTTATTCATTACAACATATAAGTTTTTATTCATTTCATACTTAGGATTTAATGTTGCTGAAGCATCTAATATTATATTTGTTTCTAAAGTCCACATTTTTCTATCTCTGTTAATTGTAGAAATGATTATTTCTGTTTCTTTTTCTTTGTCTTTTTCTCTTTTGGTTATTAAACAATTATCTTTATATAGATACTTAATACATTTGACTGTTTTATTCAAATCAACATAGACTTTCTCTAGTGATGAAAATTTTTGAATTACTTTATTCTTAAAATATTCAATTAAGTCAAATATTTCATCATCTTTTATCTTGAAGTTATATGCTAAATTCCTTATGTTCTTTTGTTTTTGATTTTCTATGTTAGTTATTTTGTCTTGAACTGGTTTGCATATCTTTTTAAAAATAAGTCTATCTTCTAAAGTCAATACATTATTTAATTGTTCTAAGTTCTTTTTAGTAACTTCTAAGGTTTCGCATATATCAATACTTTCATCAATTATCAATAATCTTCTGTTGATAGTATAAATCTTTCTTAAATCTTCATTTTCTGCTAATAAACAATATTGTTCGTGAGTTATAAAAACAATAGGAATATATGGTATTTTTGCTAGTAAATCGCCCCTTAACTTATTTTTAATTTTTTGGTCATCTGATTTATATTTATTAGATGTTGCTGAAATACACATAGTATTGCTAAAATCATTTTCAAATAATTTATTCAAGTAATCTGAATATTTTTCACATTCCGATATTTGCCTTAGAACTATTAGCACACCAACTTTTCCTTGCATTTTTAAAGATTCCACCATCGGCAAGTCAAAAAATACTTTTTTTATGTAATAGGGGATAGAATCTATCATTGCATAAGTTTTACCCGTATTGCACTCCATATTGAAAACTCTAAAAAAATTCTCTTTATCTAGTGAAAGAATACATTGTTTTAATTGTTCTTGTTGTCTTTTTCGTTCTTCATTATTACAATGTTTTTTCTCGTATGCTGGTTTGCTTTCTATTTTTCCAACTGCTTCTTGTACATCAAAAGAAATAGGTACATTTAACTTATATTTTCTATTAAGTAGTTCATCAAAACGTTTATTAAATTCTTCATCTTCCATCAATTCATCTCCTTCTATAATTTGTATGTAGTTCATTTTTTATTGTATTGGTTATTTAAGCAACTAAAATAACATTTCCATAAATGAATACATTTAATATAATCCAGCCACTACAAAGCGATTTTAGTCGCTTGTAGTAGCCTATGCTATGTCTATTCTTTAATTACACATAATTCTTTTACTTCTTCAATTAACTTCAAAACTTCTTCAAAGTTCTCTTTTGACAAGGTTTCTGCTTGTTCTTTTAAGTCTTTGATGAAAGAATTAGTTACTGTAATGAATTTATCAAGATTAATTGTATTTTCATTTTGACAGATTTCGTTGATTAAATCTTCGGTTACTTCATTTTTTGCTTTTACTTCATTTACTAACTTTTCAACTAGTTTAACTTTCATTTCTTTTAATGGTGCAAGTTCAATTACTTCTTGTTGTAGGTCTGGAGTATCTTTTAATTTTGCAACTTCACAACCTTTTGAAAATGATAATTCTTGAATTTTCTTGTTTTCGGGATTTCCGACAAGTAATTCATAGTAATTGATACAAGAATATACAAAGTCTTTCTTAAAGCCCATTGATTCATACCATTTGCCAAAATATCCATCGTATTTATTTTTTCCAGCCAACTTCCTTTGAACTGTGCTAAATAATTCACCTAAGCTTTTTTGTGTTTTTTCTCTTAGCATATCAATTTTTTCTGTTGCATCTTTCATACATTTTGCTGTTTCATTATCTACTTGTGTGTAGTCAAATTTTACTACTTTACTTTTTTTATCTTCTTTTGTTATTACTTCTAAATTTTCTTTACTCATATTAAAATCTTCCTTTCTAGCTTTCGATGTGACGTCAATATCTACTTGCTTTCTTAATTTTACTATATTGAGCCACTTTTCTCATTCCGAAAAAATAATTACTTTTCTAATTTTTCGTAAAAAAATAGAACTATACAATTATTGTATAATTCTATCTTTTATATTTTAGTCATCTGCATATATAATAGCTTTTAATTCTCTATTTAACATATTAGTATATTTTTGCACCTTAACATCTTTTTGCCTTTTTATATTATCAATTCTTTTTTGGTACGAGTCTAACTTTTGTTGTTCTTTTTCTATACTATATTTTATATTTTCCTTTTTAATATTTGCTAATACTGGGTCTAAATTTTTATAATATTTTATATTTCTTTTTATCTTTTTTATACTTTCTTTAAAACGATTTAATTCTTTTTTGTTTGTTTCATCATCAAATATAAATTTGTTCTTGTATTCACTTTCAATATTCTCTACACGTTCCTTTAATTCTAACAAATTTAAGTTCTCCAATATATTTTTCAATGTTTGAATAGATATAGTATATAAAACTGGAGATTCTTTAAATGTAGATGGTAAACCTAAATCATATAAATAATTTATTTGTTCCATTACTGATAAATTTTTCATTTTTTCTAATATCATAATATAAATACATTTATCTGTATATCCACAAGGTTTATTTTCGTATTTACACTTTGTACATAAATCAAAGCCTTTATAAAATATTGAATTTGTTATTGGGTTTTTAAAAGATAATAAAGGTTCTTGTATGTCTTGCAAATTATTTTTATCAACATCTTTTTTAGGAGTTATTTCATAATCTTTTAGCATTTGTAAAATAACTATATCATCTTTCATTATTCCTAGAC
>ENA-ORMR01001285-ORMR01001285.1-human-gut-metagenome-genome-assembly--contig:-NODE-1285-length-19878-cov-4.288453_pt1 | contig 19878 bp, 17 predicted proteins | sample MGYA00242107_ERZ509003 | MGnify/ENA primary metagenome ERZ509003 (study PRJEB26280, sample SAMEA2338699) | human gut metagenome | biome: human gut; feature: human-associated habitat; material: faeces... | reverse complement strand
TTCAAAGTATAGGCTATAATGAGATTTCAACAACAGGAGAAGAGTATTCTAAAGAATTGCCTGTAAAAGCAGGATTTTGGTCAAAAATAAAATCATTTGTAGTTCAAAAGATTAATTCAATACATGGAATAAAAATTGAATTATCTCCAAAAGGAGAAAAAGTATTAAATGAAGTTCATGATTTTCTATTCCAAGAAATTTCTTTTAAGGGATTTAAAAAATCTTTAAAAAATGATAATAATAAATAAAATAAACTTTAAAAAGACGTACAGTTTACGTCTTTTTTTGTTGCTTTTAGTTTGTGTCATGTGGACGTTCTTTTTGACACATATTCAATTATTAGTGTTAATTTAGTTGCCAAGTGAAACGTCATTATGACAATCTGTGATTATTGCTGAGGTTGAGGTGAGTGCCAATAGGAACGACCACATGACACTGTGGATGTTTAAATTTTACAGAACTGGGAAAAATACAATAAACTATTGCAATTGAAGTAGATTTGTTATAGAATAGGCATGGTTAAATATAACCAAATAAAGTGATTGTAAATCAAAGGAGGATTTTATATGTCAGTAAAAGTAGCTATTAATGGATTCGGCCGTATAGGACGTTTAGCATTTAGACAAATGTTTGGAGCAGAAGGGTATGAGATTGTTGCAATAAACGATTTAACAAGTCCTGATATGTTAGCTCATTTGTTGAAATATGATTCTGCACAAAAAAGATATGAAAAAGCAGATACAGTTGTTGCAGGAGATGGATGCATAACTGTAGATGGAAAAACAATAAAAATATATGCAGAAAAAGATGCTGCAAATTTACCTTGGGGTGAAATTGGAGTAGATGTTGTTTTAGAATGTACAGGTTTCTATACATCTAAAGAAAAAGCTTCTGCACATCTTGCTGCAGGTGCTAAAAAAGTTGTTATTTCTGCACCAGCTGGTAAAGATTTACCAACAGTTGTATTTGGTGTTAATGAAGGAGTTTTAACTAAAGAAGATAAAGTTATTTCAGCTGCATCTTGTACAACAAACTGTTTAGCTCCAATGGCTAAAGCGTTAAATGATTATGCACCAATTCAATCAGGTATCATGACAACAGTTCATGCTTATACTGGTGATCAAATGGTATTAGATGGACCACATAGAAAAGGTGATTTAAGAAGAGCTAGAGCAGCTGCTGTAAATATTGTACCTAACTCAACAGGTGCAGCAAAAGCTATAGGATTAGTTATTCCAGAATTAAATGGAAAATTAATTGGATCAGCTCAAAGAGTTCCAGTTCCAACTGGTTCTACAACAATATTAATTGCAACTGTAAGAGGTGAAGATATCACAGTAGAAGGAATTAATGCTGCTATGAAAGCTGCATCAAGTGCTTCTTATGGATATACAGAAGAACCATTAGTTTCTTCAGATATTATAGGTATTACTTATGGATCATTATTTGATGCTACTCAAACAATGGTAACAAAAGTAGAAGATGGATTATATCAAGTTCAAGTTGTTGCTTGGTATGATAATGAAAATTCTTATACTAGCCAAATGGTAAGAACTATAAAATATTTCGCTGAATTAGGTGAATAATTTAAATAAAATGTAATTTTTATAGGGATCGCTTAGGTGATCCCTATAAGATGATTTTAGGGATATAAAATAATGTTTTTACATTATTAAATTTGTTTTTATATGGATGTTAAATTCTATAAAGAAAATTGTATTCTAAATATACTTATAAAAGAATTTTGAGAAGGGATGATATTAGAATGAATAAAAAAACTGTACGTGACATAGATATTAAAGGTAAAAAAGTTCTAGTTAGATGTGATTTCAATGTTCCTTATGATGCAAATAGACTAATTACAGATAACAGAAGAATCGTAGCAGCTTTGCCAACAATCAAATATTTATTAGAAAATGATTGTAAAGTTATTTTATGTTCTCACTTAGGAAGACCAAAGGGAGAAGTAAAACCTGAATTTTCATTAGATATAGTTGCTAAAGAATTATCAAGACTATTAGGTCAAGAAGTTAAATTAGCAGGAGATGTTGTTGGAGAATCAGCACAAAAATTAACTTCAGAAATGAAAAATGGAGAAGTTGTTTTATTAGAAAATGTTAGATTTGAAGCAGGAGAAGAAAAAAATGATCCTGAATTATCTAAGAAGTTTGCAAGTTTGGCAGAAGTATATGTAAACGATGCTTTTGGAACTGCACATAGAGCTCATAGTTCAACAACTGGTGTTGCTGATTATTTACCAGCAGTATCAGGATTCTTAATTGAAAAAGAATTAAATTTCTTAGGTGATGCTTTGGAAAATCCACAAAGACCATTCATGGCTATTTTAGGTGGAAAGAAAGTTTCTGATAAAATAGGTGTTATTGAAGCATTATTAGAAAAAGTTGATGTTTTAATGATTGGTGGAGCTATGGCTTACACATTCTTTAAATCAATGGGATACAATGTTGGAAATTCAATTTGTGAATTAGATAAATTAGATTTAGCTAAAGAACTTATGGAAAAAGCTAAAGCTAAAGGTGTTAAATTAATGTTACCTGTTGATACAAAGATTGGTAAAGAATTTGATCCTAATACAGAAAGCAAAATTGTTAAATGTTCTGAAATACCAGATGGTTGGGAAGGATATGATATAGGATCTGAAACAATTGATTTATATATTGAAGAATTAAAGAAAGCTAAAACTGTTATTTGGAATGGTCCTGTTGGATTATTTGAATTTGATCAATTCGCAGTTGGAACTAATTCTATAGCTAAAGCATTAGCAGACATAGATGCAGTTAAAATTATCGGTGGTGGAGATTCAGCAGCGGCAGTTGAAAAGGCAGGATTAGCTGAGAAATTCACACACATTTCTACTGGTGGTGGAGCTTCTCTTGAATTCTTAGAAGGTAAAAAATTACCAGGAATAGAAGCATTACAAGATAAATAGAAGAAAGAGAATTTTATATGAAGAAAGTAGTAATTGGATTAGTTGTTGCTATATTAATAGTAACAAGTATTGTAGGAATTTTGTTTTTAAATACTAAAGGTAAGAAGCAGAATTCAGAAAATGGACAGGTAGCCGCAGGTGATGAATATTATGGTAATAGGGGTAATATTTCTCAAGTAGAAAAGGTTAAATTTTTATCTAAGAATGATGAATATTTAGTTGGAATGATTGGTTTACCTGTTTCTAATGAAGTAACAAATTTTTCAAATGAAAATATGATTCAATTTGCTTTAAATATTGCTGTTGAAAGATATGGAAGTATGCTTACAGAAAAGAAAAATAAGGATGGTTCTAAGGCATATTTAGTTTCAAAAGAAGTTGTTAATGAAATAACTAATGAATATTTTGGAGTAAATGAAGTTCCATTTGATGAGACATCTAATGCATATTATTCAAAAGCAAATAAAGCTTTTCTATATGGAGAGAATATCGAAAAAACTCTTTATTATTATCCTGTAGATATGAAAGAAGAAGCAGATACAGTTGAAATTACTGCTGATGCAATTTTTGTATCAGATGATCAAGAACAGTCTATGATTGAAAATGCTAAATATGATGGAAAATATGGTCAAGATAATGTTGATAATACTATAAAATTTATTTTTAATAAAAGTGGAAAATTAGTTTCATATCAATATTTATAATAAATATTTTTCCATTGGAAAGGTGGCGATATAATGAGAAAAAAAGTAATCGCGGGAAACTGGAAGATGAATATGCTTCCAAATGAAACAATAGAATATATTAATAGTTTTTCTAAATTAGTTGAAAATACTGACAATGAAGTAATTCTTTGTGTTCCTTATACTGATTTATTTTATGCATTAATGACAGCACAAGGAACAAATATAAAAATAGGTGCGCAAAATATGCATTTCGCAGAAAAAGGTGCATATACAGGTGAGGTTTCAGCTAAAATGTTAAAATCAATTGGTGTTGAATATGTAATTATAGGTCACTCTGAAAGAAGACAATATTTTAATGAAACAGATGAAACTGTAAATAAAAAAATTAAAGCAGCTTTTGAAAATGAATTAAAACCTATAGTTTGTGTTGGTGAAACATTAGAACAAAGAGAAGAAGGATTAACTGAAGAAATAATAACAACACAAACAAGACTTGCTTTAGAAGGATTAGATGCTGAGCAAGTTAAAAATGTTATTGTTGCTTATGAACCAATATGGGCAATAGGAACAGGAAAAACAGCAACTTCAGAAGACGCTAATAATTCAATTAAAGCTATAAGAGCTGAGATTAGAAAAATTTATGGTGATGATGTTGCTGAGAATGTTATCATTCAATATGGAGGAAGTGTAAAATCTTCTAATGCTAAAGAATTATTTGAAACTTCTGATATTGATGGTGGATTAGTTGGTGGAGCTAGTTTAGTTCCAGAAGAATTTTCTAAGATAGTTAATTATAACAAATAGAATAGGATGGGTAAAAAATATGGATAAAAAAACTACAATGCTTATGATATTGGATGGTTTTGGAATTAATGAAAAAGAGGAAGGTAATGCCATAAAAATGGCTAATATTCCAAACATTAAAAGAATTTTAAAGCAATATCCAAATACAATTTTGCATACAAGTGGTTTAGATGTTGGACTTCCAGAAGGACAAATGGGAAATTCAGAGGTTGGACATACTAATATTGGAGCAGGAAGAATTGTTTATCAAGAATTGACAAGAATTACAAAATCAATTGAAGATGGAGATTTCTTTAGTATTCCAGAATTAGTAACAGCTATTGAGAACTGTAAAAAGAATCACTCAAAATTGCATATAATGGGATTGGTTTCAGATGGAGGTGTTCATAGTCACCAACGTCATTTATTTGCATTATTAGAATTAGCTAAGAGAAAAGATTTTGAAGATGTTTATGTACATTGTTTCTTAGATGGTAGAGATACACCACCTGCTTCTGCAGAGGGATATCTTGCTGAATTGGAAGCAAAAATGTCTGAAAAAGGTGTTGGAAAAATAGCTACAATTATGGGTAGATTCTATGCTATGGATAGAGATAAGAGATGGAATAGAATCCAAAAAGCTTATGATGCTATGGTTAAAGGTGAAGGAGAAAAAGCTAGTTCTGCTTCAGTAGCTATTGAAAATTCATATCAAAAAGAAGTATTTGATGAATTTGTTGTTCCAACAGTTATTTGTAATAATGATAAGCCTGTTGCTAAAATTGAAGAAAACGATTCAGTTATTTTCTTTAACTTTAGACCAGATAGAGCTAGAGAGATTACAAGAGCTATTGTGGATGAAGAATTTGATGGATTTGAAAGAGAGTATTTTAAAACAAATTTTGTTACATTTACAAATTATGATGAAACAATCAAAAATGTATCTGTTGCATTCAAAAAAGATGAAATTAAGAACACTTTTGGAGAAATCATCAGCAAACATGGTATGACTCAATTACGTATTGCTGAAACTGAAAAATATGCTCATGTTACATTCTTCTTTAATGGTGGAGAAGAAAAACAATATGAAGGTGAAGATAGAATATTAATTCCATCACCAAAAGTTGAAACATATGATATGAAGCCAGAGATGAGTGCTTTTGAGGTTACAGAAAATGTATTAAATGCAATTCATTCTAGAAAATATGATAGCATAATTTTAAACTTTGCTAATCCTGATATGGTAGGACATACAGGAAATGTCGAAGCCGTAATTAAAGCTCTAGAATCATTAGATGGTTGTGTTGAAAAAATTGTTGAAGCTATTGAAGAAGAACATGGTATTCTTTTAATAACAGCAGATCATGGAAACTGTGAACAAATGATTGATTATAAAACAGGTGAACCACATACTGCTCATACAACAAATCCAGTTCCATTAGTTTTAGTTGGAAAAGATGATGTAAAATTAAAAGAAGGAAGATTAGCAGATTTAGCACCAACAATGCTTGATTTAATGGGATTAGAAAAACCTGAAGAAATGACAGGTGAAAGTTTAATAGAAGCTTAATTTTGGGAGGAAAAATGGCAACTTCTAATAATGAAAGGATCATTTATGCAGATATACAAAAAAAGTTATTTTATATGATTCCTGAAAAATGGGAGGCAATTTATTTATATGCATCCATTCTTGAGGAACCTTTTAAGAAACCTGTGGGAGAAATGTACTTTTATTATATTCCAAAAGGAATCTTAAAAAGACGACCTGTAAATGTGTATGAAATACCTGGATTATTTAATATTGATGAAGAAAGTTACAATGAACTTGTTCAAAAATTATTCTTAGACATAAGAAATCTGAGAAAAATTCATAGAGAAACAAAAGCAGATTTATGGACACATTTAACTATTTCAATAGAGAATTTTCAATTTAAAATAAAGTATTCATATGATGATATAGGGAAAAATTCTGAATTTACTCCTTATCAAAGACATATAATTTGGAGATATAAATATTTGCATGATGATTTAGAACTTCAAACTAGAGAAGAAAAAGATGTAATTTCTAGATATTTGAATAGTGATCTTTATGAATTTGATAAAAATAATAATGATGTTTATATTGAAGGAATATATAAGCAGCCTGTTCATAATATTATTGATTATGAGCGTACTTTGACGGTTGAAGCTGCGATTGCTTCACAAAGTTCTAATCAGGAACAGGAAAATGAAAAATCAAAGCAAAAGAAAATAAAAAAAGAGAAGGATGCTAAGAAGAAACAACCAGAAATTAAGAATAATACTTTGAAATCAGATGAAAATCAAATTTTATTTAATAGAGTAGATGAAATGAGAAATAAATCTAATAAAAAGCAGACTACACATACTATTGAAGAAATTGATGATGATATGATTTTAAGTTCAGATTTTATGACTAAAAAATAAAAAGAGAAAAAAGAGTATATTAAAAGATAAGGAATATTTATTTTTTAAAATATATTCTTTTTTTTTATTTAATGTTATACTAATGCTAGAAAAGTACAGGAGAAAACATATGAAGAAAAAAATAATTTTAGGATTATTAGCTATTATTATATTTTTGAATATTATGATAAGTTTAGTTTTTGCTGCTAATGCTAGTATTGATGTTATTAATCTGGATTGTAATGGTGTAGTTATTTCAGTAAAGTCTGATAGTTTAATTTTGACTTTCAATGATAATGAAGGAGATAAACTATATAAAATTCCAGCTAATTTAAAAAATTATATATAAAAAGTCGAAAAGGCTTGAAAAATCTTCTAAAATGTTATAAAATTTATACTTAACAACGTAAAAATACTTGTACAAAGAAAATAATATTATAGGAGGTTTTTATGGCAGAAATATTAAATGATATTTCAAGAACTTTTAATGAATATCTATTATTACCAAATTTAACAGATGAAAGATGTATACCATCAAATGTAAGTTTAAAAACACCACTTACAAAATTTAAAAAAGGTGAAGAACCAGAATTATGTGCGAACATCCCGTTCGTGTCTGCAATCATGCAAGCCGTTTCAGGTGAAAAAATGGCTATTGCTCTTGCGCGCGAAGGTGGATGTTCTTTTATTTATGGTTCACAATCAATTGAAACAGAAGCTCAAATGGTTAGAGATGTGAAAAAATATAAAGCAGGATTTATTGATAGTGATTCAAATGTAAAGATAGGTACACCTTTAAGAGATGTTGTTGATTTAGTTAATAGAACTGGACATTCAACAGTAATGATTACAGAAGATGGAACAAGTAAAGGAAAATTCTTGGGACTTGTTACAGATAAAGACTACAGATTAACTAGAGTAAATTTAGATGATCCAATAGATAAATTTATGGTTCCAAAAGAAAAACTAGTTTTTGCTAGAAAAGGAATTTCATTAGAAGAGGCAAATGATGTAATTTGGGAAAATAAAGTTAGTTGTCTACCAATATTAGATGAAGATGATAACTTAGAATTCTTAGTATTTAGAAAAGATTATGAAGATAGAAAGAATAATCCAAATTCATTATTAGATGAGAACAAGAGATATATAGTAGGTGCAGGTATAAATACAAGAGATTATGAAGAGAGAGTTCCAGCTTTAGTTGATGCTGGTGTTGATATTTTATGTATTGATTCATCAGATGGATATTCTGTATGGCAAAAAAATACAATCGATTTTATTAGAGAAAAATATGGTAACAATGTAAAAGTTGGTGCTGGAAATGTAGTTGATAAAGAAGGATTTTTATATTTAGCAGAAGCTGGTGCTGACTTTATAAAAGTTGGTGTTGGTGGAGGATCAATTTGTATCACTAGAGAGCAAAAAGGTATTGGTAGAGGACAAGCTAGTGCTTTAATTGATGTTGTAAATGCTAGAAATGAATATTTTGAAAAAACAGGTGTATATATTCCAATTTGTTCAGATGGTGGAATAGTTCACGATTATCATATTACTTTATCATTAGCATTTGGTGCTGATTTTGTTATGATGGGTAGATATTTTGCTAGATTTGATGAGAGCCCTACAAGAGTTTTAAAAGTTGGAAATAACTTTGTTAAAGAATATTGGGGTGAAGGTTCAAATAGAGCTAGAAACTGGCAAAGATATGACTTAGGTGATAAAACTAAAAATAAATTAAGCTTTGAGGAAGGTGTAGATTCATATATTCCTTATGCTGGACCACTTAAAGATAATTTGACTATTACAGTTAATAAAATTAAATCTACAATGTGTAACTGTGGATCTATTTCAATTCCTGAATTCCACAAGAAAGCACGTTTGACATTAGTTTCTAATATTAGTATAAAAGAGGGTTCTGCGCATGATGTTATACTAAAAGAGATTGAGACAAAAGCATAAAAATTTTAAAGTGGAAGGATTGTAAAAATGAAAGAAAAAGAATTGATTATAGTATTAGATTTTTATGGACAATATAATCAGTTAATAGCTAGACGTGTTAGAGAATGTAATGTGTTTTGTGAGATATTACCTTTTAATACACCAGCAGAGAAGATTAGAGAAAAAAATCCTAAGGGAATTATTTTTACTGGAGGACCTGCAAGTGTATATTTAGATGATGCTCCAAAATGTGATAAAGAAATTTTTGAATTAGGTATTCCTATTTTAGGAATTTGTTATGGTATGCAACTTATGACTCATATGCTTGGTGGAGAAGTTAGAAGAGCTTATAAAAGAGAATTTGGTGAAATCAATGTTAATATTGATAATAAATCTTTGTTATTTGAGGGGTTCGAAGATACCAATACTTGTTTGATGAGTCATATGGATTATGTTGAAAGAATACCTGATAACTTTGAAAAAATAGGTGATACACCTGATTGCAAATTTGCAGCAATGCAAAATGTTGAAAGAAAATTTTACGGAATTCAATTCCATCCAGAAGTAAATCATACTAAAAATGGTGTGAAGATTATACATAATTTCTTATATAATATTTGTGGTTGTGAAGGCAATTGGAAGATGAATTCATTTGTTGAAGAACAAATCAAATTATTAAAAGAGAAAATTGGTGATAAGAAAGCTGTTTGTGCATTGTCAGGGGGAGTTGATTCTTCTGTTGCTGCAGCCTTAGTTAATAAAGCTATTGGAAAAAATTTAACTTGTATTTTTGTTGACCATGGTTTGCTTAGAAAGAATGAAGCTGAAGAAGTTGAAGAAATTTTTACAAAGCAATTTGATGTTAATTTTATAAAGGTTGATGCTAGAGAAAGATTTTTATCTAAACTTGCTGGTGTTGATGATCCTGAAAAGAAGAGAAAAATTATTGGTGAGGAATTTATCAGAGTTTTTGAAGATGAAGGAAAAAAATTAGGTCAAGTTGATTATTTGGTACAAGGAACAATTTATCCAGATGTTATTGAGAGCGGAGTAGGTGTTGGTGCTAAGATTAAGAGTCATCATAATGTTGGAGGATTGCCTGATTGTGTTGATTTTAAAGAAATCATTGAACCTTTGAGAGATTTATTCAAAGATGAAGTTCGTAAAGTTGGCGTTGAATTAGGTCTTCCAGAATTTTTAGTATATAGACAACCATTCCCAGGACCAGGTCTTGCAATTAGAGTTATTGGAGATATAACAGAGGATAAGTTGAGTATTTTAAGAGAAGCTGATTATATTTTCAGAGAAGAAATTGCAAATGCAAAATTGGATAGAGACATAAATCAATATTTTGCAGTGTTAACTAATTTAAAAAGTGTTGGTGTAATGGGTGATGAAAGGACTTATGATTATACAGTTGCTTTAAGAGCTGTTACAACATCTGATTTTATGACTGCTACATGGAGTAAAATTCCTTATGAGATTTTGGAAAAAGTTTCTGCAAGAATTGTAAATGAAGTAAAACATGTTAATAGAGTAGTTTACGATATTACAGGAAAACCACCTGCAACAATAGAGTGGGAGTAAAATTAAATAAAAATTATTTTAGATATTGATAAAATAATATGATTAGTATATAATAACAAACGAACTTAAATGGTTCGTTTGTTATTTTGCTTTACCAAGCTACTGGGATTCTATAATATAAATTAGTTAGAATGTCAGTATGCGAACGGCATATATGTAATTTAATATTGGGGTATCGCCAAGCGGTAAGGCATCGGACTCTGACTCCGACATGCGTAAGTTCGAATCTTACTACCCCAGCCATAGTTTATAAAGGCTTTCAAGAAATTGAAGGCTTTTATTTTTTGCAAAAAATAGGGTAACTTGTCCATATAAAAAGCAGAATTAATTGCTTAAAAACTAAATAAAATGAAAACTCCCTAGAAACTATTATAGCTTCTAGGGAAAGGGTTAATTAGTTGCTTGGCTAGTACTCATCGTACTCGTCATCGTATTCTGGAGACATTGAGTTTCCAAAACCATCATCTTCTGGGAACATTCGGGCCCAAAAGTATTCTTCATCAAGAGCGTCTTCTTGTTCCTTTGTGAGTGGTTTTAAAATAAAATCCTTATAGATGATGTTGAGTTCATCTACATAACCTTCACAGAGATAAGTTTTTTCAACCCACAATATTTCGTTGTTATGCATTATACTCCTGCATTTTTTTAAAGCTTCATGGAAATCTACAGGGTAAAAAATGCATTCAGAAATAACTTTCTGGCTTAAAACATTTTTACTATTCTTAGAATAATGTTCTAAGACCCAGAAGTCTTCGGATGTTTCCCTGAGAATATACCGTGCTGATAATGGGGCATCGGTATATGAGTCGACATAACTAACATTTTTGATCTTTTCAAATTTTTTCATAAATAATAACTCCTTTTTAGAACGATTGTATTAACAATCTGTTTCTGTTTTTTGTGTTATATCCTTCTTACAATTAAAGTATAACATGGTTATGTAAACAAGTAAAATTGATTATTTTAATGCTAAATATAAGTTTTACTTATATTTTATTATTGCGTTTTGTGGAGAAAAATATTATAAAAAATATAAAAGTACAGATGTAATGTCGAATATTGGTGTTTTAGTGGAAATCTTTGGTTGCTTAATCATATGTAGTTTGATATAATACAAATGTTTAGATTGGTATAGGAGAATGTTATGAATAATTTAGTTGGAGTTATTGTTTCAGCAATATATATAGCAGCGGTTGTTGTTACGTCAAAATTTATGAGTAAGTTTGGGGAAGAAGCTAGTAGAAAGTTTATACATGTTTTGCTTTCAAATGTATGGATTATTTATATGTTATTTATTGATTCATTAGTGCCAGCATGTATATTACCAATTGCTTTTGTAATTATAAATACGTTATCATATAAATTTAAATTAATAAAATCTATGGAACGTGAAGAGAATGATGGATTTGGAACAATTTATTATGCTGTTTCAATGTTAGTTGTTTCTATTATTGCATATGTGGCTGGTGATCCTAGAATAGGTGCAACAGGAATATTAATTATGGGATATGGTGATGGTTTTGCTGCAATAATTGGAAAAAAGATAAAGAGTAAAAAATATAAAATAGGGAAAACAACGAAGAGTATTGCTGGTTCGCTAACTATGTTTATAATTAGTTTATTTATTTCTTTTATAGTTTTAAAAATGATAGGAGTTAAATATTTGATTTTTGATTCTTTTGGAATAGCTGTAGTTGCAACTATTTTGGAGGCTATTTCTATAAAAGGATTTGATAATATTACTGTACCGGTGATTACAACGATATTGACTTTTTTAGCAATGTAGGGGGACTTATATGATTTTAGATAAGGTAAATATGCCTGATGATCTTAAGAAATTGACTATTAATGAAAAAAATGAATTAGCGGGAGAGCTACGTGAAAAAATTATAGATATAGTGTCTAAAAATGGTGGACATTTGGCTTCAAATTTAGGAGTGGTAGAGTTAACAATTGCTCTTCATTCTGTTTTTAATATGCCTGAAGATAAAATTGTTTGGGATGTTGGACATCAAACGTACGTGCATAAAATGCTGACTGGAAGAAAAGATAAGATGAAGTCATTGAGAAAAATGGATGGGTTAGCTGGATTTCCAAGATCATCAGAATCAGAATATGATAGTTTTGACACAGGCCATAGTAGTACGTCTATTTCTGTCGCTTTGGGTATGGCTAGAGCTAGAGATATATTACATAAAGATAATAAAGTTATTGCAGTAATTGGTGATGGAGCTTTAACTGGTGGAATGGCCTTAGAAGCTTTAAATGATGCTGGAATAAGTAAAACTAATATGATTGTTATTGTAAATGATAATGAAATGAGTATTGCTAAAAACACAGGTGGACTAGCAATGATGCTTGCAAAACTTAGAACGAAGAAGTTTTATATTAATTCTAATATTTCCGCTAAAAATTTTATTAGAAAAATACCTATTGTTGGTGAGAAAATAGTAAAGCTTGTTGTGAAGTTGAAGAGTAGTATTAAGCAATTGATAATTCCTAAAATGTTTTTTGAAAACATAGGATTTAGATATTTAGGGCCGGTTGATGGTCATGATATTGAAAAATTGGAAGGTATTTTGAAAATTAGTAAAGAACTTGATGGACCTGTTTTAATTCATGTTGTTACTAAAAAGGGAAAAGGATATAAGTTTGCTGAAGAAAATCCAGATAAATATCATTCAACTTCAGCTTTTAATATTGAAACAGGAGAAAAGATAAAAAAATCAAGTAAAGATTATTCAAAAGTAATGGGAGAAAAATTAGAAAAACTTGCTGAAAAAAATGAAAAAATTGTTGCTGTTACTGCTGCAATGGAAGCTGGAACAGGATTAACAAAGTTTGCAGAGAAATTCCCTGATAGATTTTTTGATGTTGAAATTGCTGAACAGCATGCATTAGGAATGGTGGCTGGTATGGCAAAGTCGGGACTTAAACCTGTTATTCCAATATATTCTTCTTTTTTACAGAGAGGTTATGATCAATTAATTCATGATATTGCTTTGCAAAAGTTGCCAGTTGTTGTTTGCGTTGATAGAGCGGGGATAGTTGGAAATGATGGAGATACTCATCAAGGAATACTTGATTTATCTTTCTTAGAAACTATTCCGAATTTTACAGTCATGGCTCCCAAAAATTTTGAAGAACTTGAGATGATGCTTGAATATGCAATTAATTTTGATGGACCTATTGCTATAAGATATCCAAGAGGTGGAGAAGGTTCGTATAAGTTTGAAAATGCTAATGATAAAATTGAAATTGCCAAAAGTGAAATTTTAAGAGAAGGTGAGCATGTTACTATTTTTGCTGTTGGAAAAATGGTTGCATATGCGATGGAGGTTTCTGAAAAGTTAAAAGAGAAAAATATTAGTGCTGAGGTTATAAATGCTAGATTTGTTAAACCTTTGGATGAGAAAACATTAAAGAAATCTATAGAAAAAACAAAAAAAGTTGTTACTATTGAAGATAATATTGAGTATTCTGGATTTGCTAGTGCAGTAGATAAGTGCTTGACTAATTTGGAATGTAATATTCTTAATTTAGGATATCCAGATGAGTTTATTAAACATGGATCACCAGCTGATATTGAGGCTAAATATGGTTTAGATGTTGATAGCATAACAGGAAAAATTATAGAATTTGTTGGAAACGAAAATGAAGAATAAAGATGATGAAAATGATTTGTTAATTGCAAAAGTTTTTGATAAGAAAAAATTTTGCAATACTAGAAATAAAATTACATATACAGATTTTTTAAATGAAAAAGAACAGGCTATTATTAGTAAAAATATGAACCTTGACAATGCTTTTTTCTATGGCGGAAACGAAAATGCTGATAGAAAAATATTAGTTTTTTATCCTGGAAAAATAGATGAAGGATTAGCTAGAAAAAGTTTGAATTCAGTATTGTCTGTTTTAAGAATAGAATTACCAAACGAAATGAAAGGTGAATATGAACATAGAAATTATTTATCTGCATTGATTAAGATTGGTATTGAAAGATCAAGAATAGGTGACATTTTAGTGGATAATGATGGTGCAGATATTATTATTTTTAATGCTAATAAAGAATTTATAAAGCAAGCATTAATGGAATTAACACGATTTAAAAAGTCTAGATTTGAAGAAATAGACATTGAAAATGTTAGAAATAAAATTGACAATTTTGAGGATATGACGATTGTTGTAGCTAGTATGCGAATTGACAATATTGTTTCAGAACTAGCAAGATGTTCAAGAAGTGGAGCAGATGAGTATATAATTGATGAAAGAGTTTTAGTTAATTATAAAACTGTTTTAAAGGGTTCTAAATTGGTTGAAAATAATGATGTTGTAACCATAAGAGGAAAAGGAAAGTTTATAATTGACGGGTTGGTCAGAAATACTAGAAACGATAGATATGTTTTAAAAGTTAGAAAATATGTATAAAATAGCTGGATACAGCAATTTTTGAAATAAAATATTGCAAACTTTACTCTAAAAATATATAATATTATATATTTTGTAATGGGTGATTATAGAAATTATGAATAAAACAAAGAGAAAAATTTTTGAAGCTTCTATGAAGTTATTTGCTGAAAAAGGTTATGATGCAACAAGTGTAGAAGAAATTACGGCCACAGTGGGAGTAGCTAAAGGAACATTATATTATCATTTTTCTAGTAAAGAGGAGATTTATAACTTTTTATTAGAAGAAGGAACGAAGCTTTTAATTAATAATATAGATGTTAAAGTTTCGAAATTAAATAATTCTATTGATAAGTTAAGATCAATTGCTTTACTTCAATTGAGAGTAATAACTAAGTATCAAAATTTGATAACTATTTATTTATCTCAAGTATGGGGAAGTGATCAAAGAAATCAAAAATGTCAAAAATATATAAATGATTATATTAGTAAAATTAATGAAATTGTTGAAGATGGAATAAAAAAAGGTGAATTGAAAGAAGGAAATAGTGAAATTATTGCTTCTGAGATTTTTGCTTTTACATGTGCTGGATTTATGTATAAAATAAAATCTGGTAAACCAATTGACGTTAAAGAACTATGTATAGAGTTCGATAAAATGATATATGGTTTGAAGAAATAATATAATATGTTATATTTGAAATTAAAATGGAGAGATTTAAAACGTGAGTATAAGCAACAATAACTTGTTTGCTCTGAAATTGAGGAAGGATTGATTAAAGAAATGGGTAAAGGAATATACGATTTTGTAAAAATAACAGATTTAAAAGATATGCTAAAAAAATCAGAGAAAGCTTATGGCGATAAAGAAGCTTTTAGATTTAAAACAAAAGAACCAGGAAAATTTAGAGATATTTTATATAAAGAATTTGCTAGTCAAGTAAATGCTTTAGGAACATCATTGATAAATTTAAATTTAAAAGATAAAAGAGTAGCGGTAATTTCAGAAAATAGATATGAATGGGCTGTTGCATATCTTGCTGTTGTTTGTGGTACAGGTGTTGTTGTACCTATGGATAAATCTTTACCAGAGAATGAAATTAAAAGTTTGATAGAGCGTTCAGAAGTTGATGCTATTATTTATAGTAAAGCATATGATTCAATAATGAAAGAAGTGAAAAAAGAAGGAAATACAAATTTAAAATATCTTATTTCTATGGATTTAGAAAAGGAAGAAGATAAAGTTTTATCTCAAAAAGAATTAATTGAAAAAGGTGAAAAATTAATAAAGGGAGGAGATAAAAGATTTGTCAATGCTAAAATAGATAGAGAAAAAATGTCTATTATGCTATTTACTTCAGGAACTACTGCTAAATCAAAAGCAGTTGCATTATCTCATAAAAATTTATGTACTAATATACAAGATATTGCTTCAATGTTTGATATAGGTGTAAATGATAGAATGCTTTCTTTCTTACCTTTACATCATACTTTTGAGTCTACTGTTGGATTTTTGTATCCTATATATGCTGGTGCAACAATTTGCTATTGTGACGGTATTAGACATATAGCTGAAAATATTAAAGAATATCAAATTACTGCAATGATATCAGTTCCAATTTTATATGAAAATATGTATAAAAAAGTAATGAGAGGAATTGAGAAAAAAGGAAAACTTGCTAAAGTTCAAAAAGGTATGAAAATAAGCAATTTTTTGATGAAATTACATATAGATGTTAGAAGAAAAATATTTAAAGAAATTCATGATTTGCTAGGTGGAAAAGTAAGATTATTTATAAATGGTGCTGCAGCTTTGGATCCAGAAGTTGAGAAGGGATTTAATGCATTAGGTATTAATATGGCTCAGGGATATGGTTTGACAGAAACATCACCGGTTTTAGCAGCTGGTAACGGATTACCTAAATATTCAAGAGTGGGATCTGTTGGTAGAGCTTTCCCAAGTGTTGAATTAAAAATAGACAATCCTGATGAAAAAGGAATAGGAGAAGTTATAGCAAAAGCTGATTCTGTTATGATTGAATACTATGGAAACGAAGAGGCAACTAAAGAGACAATAATTGATGGATGGTTCCATACAGGAGATTTAGGATATTTTGATAAAGATGGATTCTTGTTTATAGCAGGAAGAAAAAAGACTGTTATAGTATTGAAGAACGGAAAAAATATTTATCCAGAAGAAATAGAAGCTTTAATTGGTAGAATTGATGGTGTTAAAGAGTCTTTCGTTTTTGGTGTTCCTGCAAATAACGCAGATGAGAAAGAATCAAAAATAAATGCAGAAATAGTATATGAAAAAGAACGTATGAAAGAGATTTTAGGAACAATAGATGAAGATAAAATAAAAGAATATTTATGGGAAAATGTTAAAACAATAAATAAAACAATGCCTGCATATAAGTATATAAGAGAGATTATCGTAACTGATCAAGAATTAATAAAGACAACTACACAAAAGGTAAAAAGACATGAAGAAATTAAGAAAGTCCTAGGGAAATAAGACTTGTAACTAAAATGTAATATAAAAAAGATACAAAAGTAATTGTATCTTTTTTTAGTTAAAGCTATAATAAATGTAGTTAAATTTTAATGTTGTACAAATTCAAAGGAGGTCAGTTTACAATGTCATTTTTGTTTGATAAATTATTTAATAATAAACAAGGCATAGTAAACGTGAGGATGGTAATCACGGAAGAGAAAATATTGTCTAATATAGAAAAGGTTCAAAAGATGATAAATCCAAAGAGTAAGAAGCAAATTGTTCAATTGGAAGAAGATACTTACTTTAAGGATTTAGTTGAGTCTATAAAAACATATCTTGAGGAATATCCTAAAAAGAAAAATTTCCCAAGAAGTGTATATAAAGCTGCATATGATTTAGTTGAATTTGCTACAAATCAATTTGAAGAAAATACTAAGAAAATTGAAGAATTGATAATTCAAAGAGAAAAGAATATAAGCTTAGCTTTTGAATTAAAAACAACATTATCTAAAGTATTAAAGAAAGAAGAAGGATTTGAAAAAGAAATCGAACTAGCTAGCACAAAATATTCAGAAGATATAGGCGAATCATTAAAAATTCTTGCTGAAGGAACTGATGATGAAGAGAAGAAAGCTGCTAGAAAATTAATTGATGCAAGAATTAATAATTTGGAATCTAATTTCCATATTGAAATTGATATGGAAAGAATTGAAGATAAATCAAAGGCTTTAAGTTATATAGGAATTGAAGTAGCAGATGCTTTGAAATACATACCAGCACCTGTTGAAGAAATTGCTAATGTTCCATTAGAGCAAACTGTAGTTAGTACACAACCAAAAGTTGAACCAGTTAAAGCTCAAAAAGTTGAAAATAAAGTTGCACAACCAAAAGTACAAGTTCAACAACAAGTTCCAGTTCAAACTCAAGCAAAACCTGCTGTTAAAGGTGGTTCTAATATTGCTGCAGCAACAATGGTAAAAGAAAAAGCTCAACCAAAGCAAAATCCAATATTAGCACAAGCTAAACAGCAAAAGACTGATGATCAATTATTAAATGATATGTATATGCAAGAAACTAGATTTGATGTTAAACCATCTTTGTGGCAACGTATTAAAAATTCAAAACTAGTTAGAACAATAAAATATGTAATGAGTATTAGAGTTGTGCTTGAATTTCCTGCTTTACCAGAAGGAAGAGGAGAGAATAACCTTTAATATAAAGAGAAAGTTTTAAAAAAAGATATAGGGCTATTTTATAATAAATAGCCCTATATAGATTATAATTTAGACGTATAAACTTGTTTATTTGCTTTATTATGGATGGATAGGTTAATTATTTATAATCTGTGTTAAAATAATAAAATTAATATAAAAAAATAATAAAAAACACTTGACATATTAAGACCTTTCCATTATAATAGGACTTGCGATTGAGAAATGCGCCCTTAGCTCAGTTGGTCAGAGCAACCGGCTCATAACCGGTGGGTCCAAGGTTCGAATCCTTGAGGGCGCACCATTTTAATTTAAAAATGTAAATGAATGTGGCTAAGCCACATTTCTTATATATGGGTAGTTGGGTGAGTGGCTAAAACCATCAGACTGTAAATCTGACCTCATTTGAGTTCCCTGGTTCGAATCCAGGACTGCCCACCATTTTATAACAACTTGCGAACTATAAAGTTTGTAGGTTGTTTTTTCATATATAAAATCAAAATGTTCTCTTTCTAGAAAGGAGGACATTTTTTATGCTTGAATTTGATATATTACAAGGATTAGAGCCAAATGCTGAAATATTAGATATTATAAAAGACTATGATTATGCAATTAAAACTGGCAAAATTAAGCATTTAAAGACTACTAATTTACAATTTACCCAGCCGACAGAATATGTAATTACAAAACCTGCTACCCTTAATATATTGTAATATAAAGTAAATGAAATTGCTAATAAGAACTTTTACATTAAAGAACATCATCAAAAGTATAACTTAAAAGAAATTAAACAAATTCTCATAAAATTAAAAATTTAGCTTGCAAAAGTGCGTTTTAGCAAGGAAACATATGAGAGAATAAAAAATCTTAAAATTTTTTACTAAACTAGGGGTGCGAAAATGTACTTTTCTGAGCAAACATATAGAAGGGAAAAAATTTTTAGGTTTTTACAAATTTACTATACAAATCCTTAAAAAATTCACAGGAATAGTAGGAGGTAGTTTTATGAGATGTGGAATTTATGTAAGAGTATCAACAGATGAGCAAAGAGATAATGGCTATTCTATTGATTCACAGTTACGCATGATAAAAGAATATTGTGAGAAGAACAATTACAATATTGTAGATGTATACAATGATGCAGGACATTCAGGAAAAGACTTAATGCGACCAGAAATGCAAAGATTACTAAAAGATATTAAATCACACAAAATTGAAAAAATAGTTGCAATCAAGGTAGATAGGTTAACAAGAAATAACTATGATGGATTTTGGCTTTTAAACTATTGTGAAGAACATGAAGTTAAAATAGAACTAATTTTAGAGCCTTATGATGTATCTACTGCTAATGGTGAAATGATATTTGGAATGAACTTAGTATTTGGACAAAGA
>ENA-ORMR01001270-ORMR01001270.1-human-gut-metagenome-genome-assembly--contig:-NODE-1270-length-20070-cov-37.706070_pt1 | contig 20070 bp, 11 predicted proteins | sample MGYA00242107_ERZ509003 | MGnify/ENA primary metagenome ERZ509003 (study PRJEB26280, sample SAMEA2338699) | human gut metagenome | biome: human gut; feature: human-associated habitat; material: faeces... | reverse complement strand
AACCGAATTTATTTAATTTTTAACCACGTCCATTTTTAGTGGACAGTAGTGATCTCTTTATTGCGATTGGGAGTGCATTGGCATTATGGTTATATGTCCATTTGGTCCGGAATAAATTATTTCTGAAAATGATAGACAAACCGATTTTTAACAATAGAAAAGCCAAGATAATCGGTGCGATATTGATGTTCGGGCCAATTGCTTTTTTGGTATTATGTGCATTTTGTTAAATAGTTAATTCAATGAAATCCATTTTCAGACGTTATTGTCTTACACACACTTATCTCTCCCCATATATCAAGACAAGCAACGAAGATAAATATAAGCGAACTTCAGGAATCGCCTATTTGATCGGAGTGCTGATGCTGATTTGTGCTTTGCCGGCACGAGCCGACAAATTCATCATTGTAAACGATTAATCTGACCCTTTTCACTGACTTTAGACACTATATTTGGGCGCGTGGCAGATTTTGTGTATTTTTGACTGCGTCTTTAGAGCTTGTTTAATAACCTCTACATTCATCATGAAAAATCTGCTGCTTACAATATTCGCCACCGCCGCCATCGCCGCTTCCGCAGCGCCGGCCGACTGGCACGGCGCCCAATGGATAGGCGCCGACGGCAGTCCGGCCGTCTATCCGGCATATATGCCGGTATTCCGTCTTCAGTGCGACTACGAAAGCGACGGTGCCGTGAGCACCGTATTCTTCGGCGCCAACGACGAGCGTCTGACAACCCCATATCTCAACAAAGACCACGTGGCAGCCTCGCCCGGCACTTCGTACGTGGCACTGCAACTCGATTCCACGGCTAAAAAAATACGCCTGCTGCGCCGCAACTACACTGCCGGCGAGGACACCCCCACCGTAATGGCCGAAGCCGACTGCGCTCCGGGACCGGGACGACACAGCATCGACATAAGCTGTGCGCTCGGCTATATCGACATTGACATCGACGGCTCCCGTGTGCTGTCGAAAGGCGTCAATCCCTGTGGCAACGGCGGCGACTACATGGCCTACCCCGTGCTGGGCGACGTAGGCGTAAGCTCCGATGCCGACATACGGGCCACATTCACCGTGCGCAACCGCCGTTCGCCCGGTGCCACCGTCGGCACCACAGGCGAAATCGAGGCCGCCCCCGGCGACACCGCCTTCGCGAGCGTGCCGGTGAAAGGGCAACCCCTGCTGCGGAGCAGTATCAGGGCATCGAAACCCCTCAGAAAAGCCACCATGCGCTCCACGGCCCGCGGCATCTACACGGTGCGCATCAACGGGCGCCCGACCACGGCCGAATATTTCGCGCCGGGAGCCTCGCAGTACAACCGCACTCACTACTACGACACCACCGACATTACACCGCTGATGCGGCAGGGCGACAATCCCGTCGAAGTGCAGCTTGCCGAAGGCTGGTGGTGCGGGCCGTCGACTTTCACAGGCGACAACTGGAACTTCTACGGCGACCGCCCCTCGTTCCTCGCGCTCATTACCCTCGAATACACCGACGGAACTACCGAACAGATACCCACCCGCGCAGCCGACTGGCAGTGTGCCACCGACGGCCCGCTGGTGTGCGGCTCGTTCTTCCAGGGAGAGATTCTCGACGGCCGCGCGTCCGCCGACCGCATGACATGGCAAGCCGCCGCGGAGATACCCCTCGAGGGCCATATACCGGCCGAAAGCCCCGACTGCTGGCCCATGCCGGGCGACTATTCGCAGTGGCAGCTTGTAGAAAATGCAGGCGGTGCCGTCACCGCCGTCGACACCCTCACAGCCATGTCTGTGAGCGAGCCGCGGCCGGGCGTGTATATCTACGACATGGGGCAGAACTTCGCGGGAGTACCCGAAGTGACCCTCCGCGGCCTCCCCGCCGGCGCTGTGGTGAACATGCGCTATGCCGAAGTCCTCTACCCCGCCACCCCCAAATATGCCGCTAACGGCGGCGAAATGATGATGGAGAACATACGCGCCGCCATGGCCCAGGACAAGTATATATGCCGCGGCGACAGCATCGAAATCTTCTCGCCCTCCACCACCTTCCACGGCTACCGCTACATCGAGATCTCGGGCATCGGCCGCCCGCTGCCGGTGGCCGACGTCCGTGGCGTGGTGCTCAGCTCCATACCCCGCTTCACCGCCCGCTTCGAATGCTCCGACAGCTCGCTCAACCGGCTGTGGGAGAACATACTGTGGTCTACCCGCAGCAACTTCCTGTCGATACCCACCGACTGCCCGCAGCGCAACGAGCGCATGGGCTGGTCGGGCGACATCAGCGTATTCTGCCCCTCGGCCAACTATCTGGCCGACACCGACAGTTTCCTGCGCCGCCACATGCGCGCCATGCGCGACTGCCAGCGCCCCGACGGCCGCTTCCCCGACATAGCGCCGAGTGGATTCGGCTTCGGCGGACTGCTGTGGGGCTCGGCCGGCATAGTGCTGCCCTACGAAAGCTGGCGGCACTACGGCGACACCGCCATCGTAGCCGAAAACTATGGTGCCATGAAGCGCTACATGGACTATGTGGCCGAAAAATGCATCGACCCCGCCACCGGCATCATAGTGCAGTCGCGACAGTGGGGCGACCTCGGCGACTGGCTCAGTCCCGAAGGCGAGAAGAACGACAAATCGCTCATATGGGAAGCCTACTACATACACTGCCTCGACATGATGGCCGAAATGGCCGCGCTGACAAGCCATAGCGACGATGCAGCCGCATACCGCGCACTGCGCCGGGAGCGCGCGCAATTTTTCCGCAACACCTACATCGACCCCGCTACGGGCAAGACGCGCTTCTCGGCCTTCGAGCCCGATAAAGAGGGGCGCCCGGTCGACACACAGATATCGTACGTGCTCCCGATAGTATTCGGTATCGCAGATGTGGAACAGGACAGCGCCTTCGCCGCCAATTTCCTGGAGACCCTGCGCCGCACATCGGCAGCCGACGACGGCCGACAGTGTCCGCCACATTCGCTCATGACCGGATTCATAGGCACTGCACAGATAATGAACGCTCTCAGCCGCTGCGGTGCCACCGCCGACGCCTACGCCCTCCTCACCTCGCACAACTATCCGTCGTGGCTCTACCCCGTCGACCAGGGCGCCACTACCATATGGGAACGACTCAACTCCTACACCATCCACGACGGCTTCGGCACCAACAATAGCATGAACTCCTTCAACCACTACTCCTTCGGCGCCGTCGCTCAGTGGCTTATGGGCCATTGCGGAGGCATACGCCGCGCCGACGATGGCTGCGGATTCGCCACCTTCGTGCTCGAGCCGACGGTCGACCCGCGTCCCGACGGTCTCACCCACGCCCGCGCCGAGTACGACTCGCCATGGGGCACCATCGTATCGTCGTGGCGCAAGACAGGCGACAAAGTGGAGTACTACTTCGAAGTCCCCGAAGGCACCACAGCCCTGCTTCGTCTGCCGGGAGAGAAACAAAAGAGTCTGAAATCAGGAAAATATACATTTACACTATAAGAGGTTGTTTAATAACAAATGAAAAACGGATTTTTCAGAGTGGCGGCAGCCGCGCCGCGTGTCACCGTGGCCGACACCGTCGCCAACACCGACCGCATAATCGAACTCGCCCGCCGGGCTCACGAAGCCGGGGCCGACGCGGTCGTCTTCCCCGAAATGAGCGTCACGGCCTACACTTGCGCCGACCTCTTCCACAACACCACCCTGCTCGACGGCGCAGCCCGCGGCATCGAAGCCATCGTCAGCGCCAGCGCCGGCATGCCCGGCCTGCTCATAATGGTTGGGGCGCCACTGCGAAAAGGCGGTGCGCTCTTCAACGCCGCCTATGCCGTCTGCGAAGGCCGCATCGTGGCCACGGTCGAGAAGACATATATACCCAACTACAACGAGTTCTACGAGCGCCGGTGGTTCCAGCCCTCGGAAAGCGCGCCCGGCTCGGTGATTATCAGCCATAAAGGTGTGCAGCTCGCCATCGAGATATGCGAGGACCTGTGGGTGCCCGTGCCCCCGAGCTGCCATGCCGCCATGGCCGGCGCCTCCGTCGTATTCAACCTCTCGGCAAGCCCCGACCTCATCGGCAAATACGCCTATCTGACAGCGCTTATAAAGCAGCAGTCGGCCCGCTGCATGGCCGGATATGTGTATGCCTCGGCCGGCTTTGGCGAATCGAGCACCGACCTGGTATTCGACGCCAAACTCATGATAGCTGAAAACGGCACCATTCTCGCCTCCAACCGCCGCTGGCAGGCAGGCCCGCAGCTCATCGTGGCCGATATCGACACCGAGGCCATCGCCCGCGACCGCATGCACATGGGCACATTCTACGACTGCGCTCGCCGCAACGGCGCCTCGGCCGAAGTCTTCACCACCCCGTCGGAGCCGGCCGATGCGTCCTACACCGACCTGTTGCGTGCCGTCGACCCGCATCCCTTCGTACCCTCGGCCGACGACCGCCTCAAGGAACGCTGCGAAGAGATATTCAACATCCAGGTGGCAGGCCTCTGTCAGCGCCTCGACGCCACAAGGTGCCGCAACCTTGTCATAGGCATATCCGGCGGCCTCGATTCCACTCTGGCGCTTCTGGTGGCCGTGCGCGCATTCGACCGCCTGGGGCTGCCGCGCAAAGGCATCACCGGCGTCACCATGCCCGGATTCGGCACCACCGGCCGCACACACGGCAACGCCATAGCGCTCATGGAGGCCCTGCACGTGGACATACGCGAAATATCGATAGTCAACGCCGTCACAGGCCATTTCGCCGACATAGGCCACGACCCTGCCGTGCAGGATGTGACCTACGAGAACTGTCAGGCCCGCGAGCGCACACAGATTCTCATGGACCTCGCCAATCAGCTCGGCGGCATGGTGCTCGGCACCGGCGACCTCTCGGAACTCGCCCTCGGCTGGGCCACCTACAACGGCGACCAGATGTCGATGTACGGCGTCAACGCCGGCGTCCCCAAGACGCTCGTCCGGCACCTCACCGCCTACGTGGCCGCCGATACCGACGACGAAGCCGTGCGCCGGCCCCTTCTCGACATCATCGATACCCCAATCAGCCCCGAACTCATACCCGCCGCTGCCGACGGAACCATCCGACAGAAGACCGAAGACCTCGTCGGTCCCTACGAGCTCCACGATTTCTTCCTCTACTACACCCTCCGCTACGGTTTCAGTCCCGGGCGCATACTACTGCTCGCCACCAAAGCCTTCGAGGGAGTATACACCGGCGATACCATCGAAAAATGGCTCTCGACATTCTTCCGCCGCTTCTTCGCTCAGCAGTTCAAGCGTTCGTGCATGCCCGACGGCCCCAAAGTAGGCAGCGTCAACCTTTCGCCCCGCGGCGACTGGCGCATGCCCTCCGACGCCTCCTCCGCCCTCTGGCGCCTCTGACACCCAGGCCTCCGCAGGAGGCTGATTATGAATAGCCCGGCATGCCCCGCGCATGCCGGGTCATAAAACGCCCAACAATATCAAGGCCTCCTCGGGAGGCCGATTAACGGTACGCCTCTGCGGAAGCTAATCAGCCTCCTTCAGAGGCTTTTTTGAATGAGAACAATTGACCCGGCATGCACAGGAGGCGCATGCCGGGCTATCCATAATCAACCTCCTGCGGAGGTTTACCGTCTCGGAGCTATTACTCTTTAATATGGTTTACTTGCGGAGAAGGGTCTTTTTGCCGTTTACGATGTAGAAACCGGCCTCAAGCGAATCGAGCGATGTGCGCGAAGCGTCCTTGACAACTATGCGGCCCATGAGATCGACCACAGTAACCTTGTCGGCGGCGTCGGCCTCTACGACGGAGATGCCGCTGTTACCGCTGATGGTGTAGGTGGCAATGATTTCGGGATTGGTCTGCGTGGCGGGATCATCAACATAGGCATCAAATTCCTTGAACATCTCGGCCGGAATGGTGAGTGTATAGGTACCGGGCTCGGTTATCTCACCGAAGTCGAGCACTGCGGCGCAGTAATCGTATTCCGCGGGATAAGAAGTGCTGGGATGGTATACATTCTCACCGCATACCAGTGTCACATTTTTATCGGGATTACCATATTCGTCCAGTCCCTCTCGCTCGGCCGTCTGGGGGAAAGTGACAATGATCTTTTTGATAGACTTTACGGTCGAACCGCTGACAGGGTCGAGCGTGTAGTCGCTCATCGGAGTCTTGGGTGTTGTATCATCGATGATATAAGTGGCTGTGATAGGGGCATTCGTCGAATAACTCTCGCCTTCGTCGGCACTCTGCTGCTGATCATAATCCATCACTATACCTTCGGGCACATTGAGAGTATAGGTGCCGGGGGCGGTTATTTTGTCGAATACCAGAACGAGATCGTCGACAGAAGGCGCCGGCGCCACTCCGGCGTACATGGCCTTGGCTTTGTAGGTGGCGCCATCGGCAGTGATGGTGACATACTGGCCGACATTCGAAGGACTGATATGTGCGTCGATACCGTCGGCAAGTCCGCTCCAGTGTATCGTCACGGTCTCGATTTCAGTAAGATGCTCATACGAACCGGGGGTGATGGTATAGTTCGCCATTGAAAACTGTGCGACAGCCGGAACAGACATGAAAGCTACAAAAGCAAAAAGTAATGTGTAAAGTTTTTTCATAAGCGATAATTTAACGTTTTGCAGCGGCAAAATTAGCATAATCCCACAGAATCGCAAAATAATTCGACAAAATGCCGCAAAAAAAGAAAGACCCCGGACGCGATGTTCCGGGGTCTTCCCACTCACTTTTTTACCCTTGCAGTATCAGAGGGGGCGGATCGATATGGCGAAACCGCCGCCGGGAGCCGACGCAAGCTTCAGGCGCGTCTTGGCGTCGACTTTCTTTTTTGTAATGGTATATGCCTGAGGATTGGTGAGATAGTGCGCGTCGGGCGCATCGGCATATATGGTGGCTTCGTATTTGCGGTCTTTGTCGAGGAAGTCGAGCTTAAGCTCGGTCTTGCGGCTGTCGGCCGATATACCGCCAACGAACCAGTCGTCGGTGCCCTTGGCCTTGCGGGCCGCGGTGATGTAGCGCGCGGGCTCGGCCTCGAGGTAGATGCTCTTGTCCCAGTCGACGGCCACGTCCTTTATGAACTGGAACGCATCCATGAAGCGGTTGTACACCTCGGGCACGTCGGCGGCCATCTGCAGCGGGCTGTACATGGTCACATAGAGCGCCAGCTGTCGGCAGATGGTGGTATTGACATGGCTCTTGTTGTCGGGATTGTTGAGGCTCAGATTGTTCTCGAAGATACCGGGCGTATAGTCCATGGGGCCGCCCTGCAGGCGTGTGAAGGGTAGCACGCAGGTGTGAGTGACACTGTTGCCGGCGAACGACTCGTACTCTGTGCCGCGCGCACTCTCGTTGCCGATGAGGTTGGGATATGTGCGGCACAGACCGGTGGGGCGCACAGCCTCGTGGGCATTGACCATGATGTGGTGCTTGGCAGCCTCGGTCACGGCATAGAGATAGTGGTTGTTGAGCCACTGGCCGTAGTGGTGCTCGCCGCGGGGCAGGATATCGCCCACATAACCGCTCTTCACGGCATTGTAGCCGTATCGGTCCATAAGGTCGTAGGCATCCTTCATGTGGCGCTCGTAGTTGCGCACCGACGACGATGTCTCATGGTGCATCATCAGGCGCACACCCTTGGAGTGAGCGTAGGAATTGAGCGAATCGATGTCAAAATCGGGGTATGGAGTCTGGAAGTCGAACACATAGTCCTTCTTGTTGCCCGACCAGTCTTCCCAGCCTATGTTCCAGCCTTCGACAAGCACCTGGTCGAAACCGTGTTCGGCGGCGAAGTCGATATATTTCATCACATTGGCCGTATTGGCGGGGTGCACGCCGTTGGGCTTCACCTTCGAATAGTCGAGACGGTCGAGTTTTACCGACGGTAGGTCCCATGTATAGGCCCAGGGCTTGCCGTGGCCTATCATCTCCCACCACACACCGATATATTTCACCGGTTTTATCCACGAAGTATCCTCGTACTTGCACGGCTCGTTGAGATTGAGGATGAGATTCGACGCGAGCATGTCGCGGGCGTCATCGCTCACCATCACTGTGCGCCAGGGCGATATGCAGGGCGACTGCAGGTGGCCCTTGTTGCCCTGGGCGTCGGGCGTGAGCCACGACTCGAACACGAAGTTCCTGTCGTCGAGATTGAGGTGCATGCACGAGTAGTCGACCAAAGCGGCCTCGTGGAGATTAATATACAGCCCGTCGTCGCTCTTAAGCTGCAGCGAGGTCTGCACGCCGGTGGGCGAGAACTGCTCCTGCGACAGGTTGTGCTCCACGTCGCGGGCATTGAGGGCGCGTATCTCGGAAAGGCGGCTTTCAGTGTACTCGTACTCCTGGGTATCGTAGTCGCCGATAATCCACCATGCGGTCATATCGCCGGGCATGGCAAACTGAGTGTGTTCCTCCTTGATGACGAAGTAATTGAGCTCGCGCTGTTGCGGGAACTCGTAGCGGAAGCCCACACCGTCGTCGTACACACGGAAGCGCACGTCGATGCGGCGGTTATTTGCCGGCTGCGCCAGATGTGCAAGCAGCTCGCGGTAGTTGTTGCGGATATGGCTGTTCTCGCCCCAGACGGGCTGCCAGGTCTCGTCGAAATCGGAAGTCTCGACCCCAAGGAGTTCGAAACCGTCCATAAGATCGGGAGCGCCGACCAGCTCCAGGCCCAGGCGCGAGGGCATGATCACATTTTTCTGCTTGTAGGAGACCGAATACTGCGGATGTCCGCCGACAACGTCGAAATCGGCCACAACATTGCCGTTCGGCGACGCCACCTGCACGCCCGAGGCGTCGAAAGCCGCAGCCACGACAATGGCCGCTATGATATATTTCTTCATCACTTGGTCAGTTTAACGATTTTACATCCGTGTGCCGGCACAGTGGCCTTGACGGCGCTCACGCGGCCCTCGTCGGTATGGCTCCAGAGGTCGCGCTGGTTCATCTCGCCGTCGATGCCGAAGCGAGAGAGAGCCACATCGAAGCTCTGCGACGAATCGCCGCGGTTGAACAGACCTACAACATAGCTGCCGTCGCTCATGGTACCATACCATATATTGCTGTCGGGCGAATTGAGCTGATCGGAGAGCGGCTTGCCCACGAAGCGGTCGGCGTTGAGAGCCAGAAGCTCGTCGTTGGTATAGAAGCGGGTGTCGCCGCCTAGTGTCGAATACTGGTCGGCGACAGCCACCGGACCGCCTGCCATGAGCTGAAGCGATACAACGGTCTGCTTCTCGGCATCGCCCGAGAGCTTGTTGAGGCGTATGAAATCGCCGTCGAGAATCACCTTGTCCTTGCCCGACAGATGGCTCCAGTATGTAAAGCCGTCGAACTGGTTGTTGCAGTGCGGCCAGTTGCCGTACGACTTGCCTTTGTCGCCTTCCGACACATGCCACCAGCCGCCGTTGCCGGTATCAGCCACCACGCGGAACATATTGCCGTAGCACGCCTCGAGAACGGCGTCGTCGTAGAGATGCGGCATCACAAGCGAGGTGAAAATGCCGTATTTCTTGGCCGATTCGGCTATATATGCCAGATAGCGAGCATAGTTGTCGCGGCCATAGCCGCGGCCTGTCACACCCATGCCGCGGTCGCTGCCGTCCTCGTACCAGCTGAGGAAGTCCATGCGTATCATATCCACGCCAAGCTCCTTGTAGTGGCGGAAAAAGCCGTCGATCCACTCACGGGCACCGGGATGCGTTGCCACACCCCACCAGAACCACAAATCGTCGGCCTTGGGGTTGCGCACTTCCTCGCTGCCGTTGTAGCGGAGCGAGCCTGTGGTGTACTCGGTGCCGGGAATAATGGTATTGTCGGGACAGTGCAGCCACATGGGATTGTCGTAGATGGCCACACGTATACCCTTAGCCTTAGCCTTGGCTACAAGATCCTTTATAGCCATCGAGCCATAGTGCGTCATATAGGGCGAACCGTCCTTGGCCAGGAGGGGTATCCAGCCGTCGGTGCATATCATGTCGTAGCCGTGGGGCTTGAGGTCGGTCGATATCCAGTCGAGAATCTTGTCCCACTCAGCCGATGTGATATCCATGTTCTCGTTGCTCACGCCGGCGCGTTCCTGCTCGTAGCAGTACTCGTAGACGCTCCAGTAGAGAGGTGCCTTGTAGGTGTGTATGTCTTCCACCACCGGCAGCTCGGGCAGCTCGTAGCGTGGCGGATATTTCATCTTGTAGTTATCGTCGTCGCATGCCGACAGCAGACCGGCTCCTACGACGAAAGCAGTCGCGGCAATGCCTATTTTGAATGCGTTTTTCATTTCTTTTGCTTTGAATCCTATAGTTTCTCGGTAGCGATGGTCCACTCGCCGAGATTGAATGTGATCTTGTATCGGCCCGGCTCGGTGACGCGCCACTGGTCGTCGGGCGAGGTGGTGTACACGAAGTCGGGAGCCGACACACCGGCCGACGAAACGGTGACATTACCGCTCGACGGGCGCAGGAACGGCGCACTGAAATCCTTGATAACGCAGGCCTTGAAAGTGCCCTCCTTGAGTTCGCCGGTCCACGAGAACACGCCGTCGGCCTCTTTGACGAATGTCTGGGCATCGTCGAGGCTCCAGCCGCCCGGGGTGCCGTCGCCTATCATATAGAGCACGTCGGTCTTGATAGGTTCGGGCTTCGGCGAAGACACCTCAACCTTGATGGTAAAGTTGAGCAGATCGAGTGTAATCTTGTACTCGCCTTCCTCGGTCACGCGCCATTTGTCGTCGGGCTCGGTGGTATAGACAAATCCGGGAGCCGACACACCGGCCTTCGACACCGTCACGCCGCCGCTTGCCGGGCGGATGAAGGGGGCGTCGAAACTCTTGACGGTGCAAGCCTTGAAATCGCCGGTCTTCAGAGTACCCTGCCATGTGAATATATACTTCGATTCCTTGGTGAAAGCGGTAGCATCGTCGAGGCTCCAGCCACCGGCGGTGGCATCGCCTATCATCCATACGTTGTCGGCTACGATGCCCTCTTCGGGCTCGTCACCGCCGCCGTTCACAAACACGGCCTCGATGGTATTGTTCTCCAGATCGAGAGTAATCTTGTACTCGCCGGCGTCGGTCACACGCCACTGGTCATCGGGACCGGTTGTGTATACGAATCCGGGAGCCGACACGCCGCTCTTCGACACGGTAACATCGCCGCTTGCCGGGCGTATGAAGGGAGCATCGAAACTCTTGATGATGCAGCCCTTGAAAGTACCGCCCACGAGATTGCCCTGCCAGGTAAAGACATGGTCCTTGCCATCGACCTTGGCGAACTGCTGGGCATCGTCGAGGCTCCAGCCGTTGGGAGTGGCGTCGCCTATCATCCATACCTCGGAGGCTTCGAGCAAAGGATTGCTGTCGCCGCCCTCGATATCCGATACATATTCGACTGCCACGGTATAGTGTTCCAGATCGAATGTCAGCTTATAGTTGGCGCTGTATGTCACTTTCCACTTGTCGTCGGGACCGGAAGTGTATACGAAATCGGGGCTTGCCACGCCGTCCTTGTTGATCTCGACATCGGCCGAAGCGGGGCGTATGAATGGCACGCCGAAATCGCCCGTGGAAAGACATGCTTTCAGCTCGCCGTCGGCAGTGAGCGGACCTTCGTATACGAAAGTATAGTCGCCGGTCTTGGTCATGGCCGTGGGGGCATCGATGTTCCATCCGGTGGGTACGGCGCTGCCTACGAGCCATACGTTCTCGGCTGTGATGGGGTCCTTGCTCGGTTCGGGCATGCCGCCGGTATAGCGGGTCGACATGGTCCAGTTGCGGAGATCGAAAGTAAGAGTATAGGTACCGGCTTCGGTCACGCGCCATTTCTCGTCGGGGTCGCCCGCATGCATCTGGAAGGCGGCCTTGTCGATATCGGTCGAGCTGATGGCCGTCTGGTTCTCGAGCGGGCGGATAAAGGGAGCGTCCCAGCTGCCTGGAGCGAGACAGAGCTTCATCTCGCCGGCATTCAGTGTGCCGCTCCACTCGAAAACGAGCGGATCGGCCTCTGTGGCCGTGAAAGGCGTCGGGCTGTCGATACTCCAGCCGTTGGGAGTGGCGTCGCCGACCATATAGAGGGCGGAAGCCTTGATGGGCAGATTCCCGTCGATGATCACGAGGTCTTTTTCGTCCTCACAACCGGCCAGCGCCGCGGCGGCAAACACTGCTGCCGCCATATATATCTGTTTTATTTTCATATCTTTATTGATTTAAACGTCGCGGAATTAGCTGTTGTAACCGGGATTCTGCACCAGTGCGGGGTTGGCGTCGAGAATCGGGCGCATCAGGGGGAAGATTTCGTAGTGACGGTCGGCGTCGGGAGTTTTGTCCCACCATGTGCCGCTGCAGAACACGCCGAAGCGTATCAGATCGATTCGACGGCGCCCCTCGGCGAAAAATTCGCGGCCCCATTCGTCGAGCATCTCCTTTTCGGTGAGTTCCACCTTGCCTTCGGGCTGGTAGAGAACGTCATCGTAGTTTTCGGCCGGATAGTTGCGCTTGCGGACGCCGTTGAGCAGTTTGGCGGCATCGCCCTTGCGGCCTGCACGTATCTTGCACTCGGCAAGCATATAGATTACCTCGGGCAGACGGATTTCGGTGAAGTCGCTCTCCATCTGGTGGGTGTCTTCGTCGGAATACAGGGGATATTTCACGAAATGCCAGCCCGAGTTGTGGTCGCCGTTAGGCAGCGTGCTGTTCTTGTCGGAGGGCCATTTGTCGGGATCCATGCCCTGGAACTTGCCCACGGCATCGCGGATGTAGAGGTCGTAGGGGCTTTCGGGGGCGCGCACACGCTTCTTGGCGCCGTTTTCGTCGGTATACTCGAGATAACCGTAGAGGAACATGCCCTCGCGGCGGCTGTCGCCGAGATTGCGGTAGAGCTTCATGCGCTCGTCGCCGGGATATTTGCGGAAATTCTGCACCGGCATGCCGAGAGTGTAGCTGTAGAGCTCGCCGTTGAGGTCATAGCTCGGCGAGGCGGCATATTTGCAATTGTGGTCGCCGCCCTTGCTCTTGGCGTCGCCGAGGTAGTAGCGGGCACGTGCGGGCACAGTCCACCAGTAGGTGTCGCCCTGATAGTGCCAGAATGTATAGCCTTGGTCGGCGGGGAATCCGAAGATCACCTCGTCGCTGGTATCGTTGTTCCAGTCGAAAGCGGCATCCCAGCGGTCGGCCACCTGGTAGGGGCCGTACACGCCGTCGACGATGTCCTGAGCCACTTTCTCGCAGTCGGAATAGCGCTCTTCGCCGATATACACACCCGCATTGAGGTAGAGGCGTGCAAGGAGTGCGGCAGCACCGGCCTTGGTCCACTGGCCCTGGATACCGGCCTGCGAGCCGAGGCTTTCTTTCTTGGCGAGCAGATCGATGCAGTCCTTAAGCTCGCTTTCGATGAATTCGAATATCACACGGGGCTCGACCTGGCCGTCGGAGTTGAGCGACATATCGTTGAAGCTCACAGCCAGAGGCACGTTACGGAAAGCGTCGAGCAGACGGAGGTAGAACCATGCGCGCAGGGCACGGCACTGGGCCGCAAGATTGTCGAACTCGGCCTGCGAGAAGCCGAATTTGGCCGGGTCGAGCGTGCGCATGTCCTCGATCACGTAGTTGCACTGGCCTATACCCTGGAAGCAGCCGTTCCATTCGGTCTGGGCATCGCCGCCGTCCTCCACATTCCACTGGTGGTAGTGGAGCTTGCGCCAGCGGCCGCCGTCGTCCCACCATCCGTCGCGCGTGGGGGTGATGAGTTGGTCGGCAGTGAGTTCGTTGAGCACATGGCGGCTCTGGATGCTCCAGAAAGCGTGTTCGAAGGGACGGAACACCGCACGCACCACGTCGCTTTTGGTATTGTAGTAGTTCTGTGTGCCCACCTGATCGTAGAGTTTCTCGTCGAGATCGGTGCAGGCTCCCGCGGCAATGGCGAGCGCGCCGGCTGCCGCTATATATTTCAATGATTTTATTTTCATGGCTTTATTTGTTTAGAAGTCGAGCTGCACACCGAGGATAAACTGGCGTGTGGTCGGGAAATACGAACGCGAGCCCTGGCCGCCGGGAGTGAGGCCGTTCACCTGATAGCTCGAGGGGTCGACACCGCTGAACTTGGTGATGGTGAACACATTCTTCACCGTGCCGTAGAGGCGTACCTTGTCGATGAAGCGGCACTGGGGCACATTGAGGGTGTAGCCGAGAGTGAGCTGGTCGAGCTTGAAGTAGTCGCCGCGCTCGAGGAAGTAGTCGGTTACGGCGTGCGACGATGTCGGGCTGATGGCGAAGTTCTTGCCATAGGCCTTCTTGAGCACGTTGCCGGTGAACTTGCGGGTGCCGTAGTAGAAGTCGTGGATATTGAAGATATCGAATCCGAAGGCTCCGCGGAAGAAGAGCGAGAGGTCGAAATTGCGGTAGCGGAAATTATGTGTGGTCGAGAGGGTGAACTTCGGCATGCCGTTGCCCACTTTCTGACGGTCGGCCTCGGAAGCCTGCGAGGCATTGATAATGTCGCCGTCCTTGTCGTAGACAAGCCACTCGCCGTCCTCGTTGATGCCGGCATAGCGCCACATGAAGAAGTTGCCCACCGACTCGCCTTTCTCGATACGCTATAGGTTATAGAAAGGATAGGGGTCCTCGGTGCCGCACACGCTGTAGTAGTCCTGGCCGACGTACTCGGAGTTGCTGAAATCGACGAACTTATTGCTCATCGTGGTTCCGATTACGCTGAAGTTATAGTCGAATTCCTTGGTCTGCACGGCGTTGAAGCTGAGGTCGAACTCGAAGCCGGTGTTCTTCATCGTGCCCACGTTCACGAATGTCTCGTCGTGGAGGTACGGGGGCACCGACACCTTATAGTTGCCCAGGAGGTCCTGGGTGCGGCGGTTGAAGTAGTTGAGCGAGCCGCTGAAGCGGTTGTTGAACATCGAGAAGTCGATGCCGACATTCCAGTTCTTGCCCTTTTCCCAGCGCAGGTCGGGGTTGACGTTCTTCGACGGGCCCCATACCTGGATGAACTTGCCGTTGTAGAGGTAGTATCCGAAACCGCTCATGGTGTTGAGCGACATGTAGCTCGAGAAGTCCTGGTTGCCGGTCTCGCCGTAATCGGCACGTATCTTGAGGTCGTTGAGCCATTCGCGGGTGCCTTCCATAAATTCTTCCTGGCTCAGGCGCCAGCCGGCCGACACGGCGGGGAAGTTGCCCCACTTGTTGTTGGCGCCGAATTTCGAGGAACCTTCGTGGCGCAGCGATGCGGTGACGAGGTATTTGCCGTCCCAGTCGTAGCTCACGCGGCCGAAGAACGATATGAGCTTGGCATCGTTCTTATAGCTGCTCATGCCCACTTCGCCTTCGTCCTTCACATATTCGCCTGTGCCGATGTTGTCGGCATGCAGACCGTCGTTGGGGAAGTCGGCGTTATCCACCGAGAAGCCCTCGTACTGCGAGTACTGGTAGCTGTAGCCCACCATGGCCTTGAGGTTGTTCTTGCCCAGACGGGCGCTGAAATTGGTTATCCACTCGAGGATATACTGGCGCTCCTTCTTATAGCTGCGGCTTGCCTGGCCGTCGCGACCCTCGTTTATGGCGCGGGTGCTGGTCGAGGGGCGGAACCAGGTATTGTTGTTGTCGTACTGATGGTCGGCGAACATCACCTGGGTATTGAGCGTATAGGGGCAGTCTTCGCCTTTCCAGAAGAGAGGCAGCAGGTTGAGGCGCGCTGTGGCGTCCCAGTCGAGCAGTTTGGTGTCGCCGTGGTCGGTCTCCAGACGCTGCGATTCCACGGGGTTATAGCCTGTGACCTGGCCCTGGAAGTTGTAGTAGCGCGACGGATTTTCGGGATCCATCAGAGGTGTGGTGGGATTTGCCTCCAGAGCATTCTTGAACACGCTCCAGTCGGCCTGGTCGCGGTATATGATACGCGGCGCGAGATTGACGGTGAAATTGAGCAGACCGCCCTTGGTGGTATGCGACAGGGCTGCACGGCCGCCGTACTCCTCGCGGCGCGAACGCAGGTCGACGCCGTGGTGGTCGCGGTAGTCGACGCTCACGCGGTAGTTGCTGCGGTCGTTGCCGCCGCTGAGGCTGAGAGTGTGGTGATGCGCGAAACCGGTGCGGCTCACGCCGTCGAGCCAGTCGTAGTTGCCGCCCAGATCGACACCGTTGTCACCCCATCCGAGGCGCACGTCGCGGTATTCCTGGGCATTCATCATGTCGAGCTCCTTGTTTATTTTATCCCAGGCAAATGTGCCCGAGTAGGATGTATGGATGGCGCCGTCCTTGGTGCCTTTCTTGGTTGTAACCAGAATTACGCCGTTGGAACCGCGCGTACCGTAGATAGCCGATGCGGCGCCGTCCTTGAGCACATCGAACGAAGCGATGTCGTTGGCATTGATATTGGTGAGGTTGCCGCCGGGCACACCGTCGATCACAATCAGCGGGCCGAGGCCGGCCGAGCGCGACGACACACCGCGGATCTGTATGCTTGCCTGATTGTTCGGGTCGGCCGAGCCGGTGTTGGTGATGGACACGCCCGGCACCTTGCCCTGGATGAGCATCGAGGGGTCGAGCGAGCTTACCGAAAGGAAGTCTTTCTCGCCCACATGCGATATGGCCGAGGTAAGCTCTTTCTTGTCCATGGTGCCGTATCCGATTACCACCACTTCGTCGAGAAGCTCGTTGTCGGGGGTAAGTTCGACCGTAATCTGCGACCGCCCGTCCAGAGCTATCTCGCGTGTCTTGAAACTTACATACGATACCACTATTGTGGCCTTGGGGTCCACGCCCTTGATGACGAAGGCGCCATCGAGGTCTGTGGCGGCGGCAAGTTTCGTGCCTTTCACAGACACCGACGCACCGATGAGAGGTTCGCCGGTACCGGCCTCCACCACCGTGCCCGCGAGTTGTATGGTCTGCGCGGCAGCCTGCACGGGCAGACACGCGGCCACCAACATCAACAGCAGCGCAGTGAGTGTGTGCATTGTTGTTTTCATTGGGTAGATTTTAGAAATGGATAGATATTGGTTTGATTAAATTCAAGGTTGCGGGACCGGCCTTTCAGGCACTTGTCCGAAAGCAAAATTAGGCACTTTTTCGCACGATGAAACGCCGCAATATTATTTTTAAGATAGTTAAAACAATAATGCACTATATACCAGCGTATTGCGCAATTTTAACACATCAATAATTAAGATTGGTGAAAGACCCGAATGAATCAAATGCGACCATTTCACCTCCCGAATTGCAAGCCGGAATCAAGGTTTCGGAATAGCCATCACGGCCTCGTCGAAAACATTTTTATCTACCGCCGCACGGGCCTTTACTTTTGCCTTGTACACATACACGGTATTGACCGACAGGCACAGGTACTGCGCTATATCGGCCGTGCCGGTGATGCCGAGACGCATCAGGGCGAATATACGCACATCGGTGGGCAGGCGGCCTCCCGACAGGCTTATCCCCTGCCCGGGAAGCAGAAACTTATTGAACTCTTCGACAAAATTGGGGAACAGCTTGAGAAAGGCGCTGTCGAACGATGCATACATGCGGGCCTGTTCGCGCCGCACACCCATGTCGGACAGTATGGAGCCTAATTCGCCGTATTGCCGTCCTTTCAGCTTCAGCAGGGCGCGCTTGGTCTTCTCCTCCACTTCGTTTACAAAATCGGAGTTGCTGTAGAGCGTCTGGATAATGTACTGGTCCTTGATTTCGGTAGCCTCGCGCAGGCGGGTATTCACATCGGCGAGAGCCACATTGGTGGTCTGGAGCGCAAGGGTCTTCTCGCGGATCTCGCGGTGGCTCTCGGTGAGACTGCGGTTGCGCTTCTTGAGCTTAAAGAAGAGAAATATCATGCCTGCGAGCATCAGCGCGAAAACCGACGCGGCCACCGACAGCAGCAGACGCTGCTCGGTGAGGCGCACATGGCGCGCGTTCTCTATCAGAGGCATTATACTGTTGATTTCGACCTTGCGGATACGGCTGTTGTAGCCCTCGGCATCGGCAAGCGCCTGATGGATATAGCGGCCGGCGCGCTCGACATCGCCCTGCGAGTGCATGATGGTGGCGAGGTCTTTGGCCGCCGTGGTCTCGCGGGTGTTGGAGCGCAGATCGCTGATGGCCGACAGCGCCAGGTAGTATGCGGCCGAGTCCTGACGGTCGAGTATTACGTAAGATATGCCTATAGTGGAGTAATTTATGGCTTTCTGATGCTCGTCGAGGCTGAAATTACCGATCAGCGACTTGCAGTGGGTTATGGTCTCGTCGGTGGCATAGCTGCGTATTCGCTCGAGCTCAAGCGACGCTATTCCATACTCGTAGCTCGACGGGTCGGCGAGATCGAGCACCTTCTGATATAGCTCCCGGCGTTTGTTGACATAGCCGAAATAGAGGTCGGATGTACCGGCCACAAACGATTCCATATTCTGATTGAGCTTCGCCGCCGACAGATAGTAGTCTATACGCTCGTTTACCGGCAGCAGACCGGCGTCGACATTGCGCGCCACGGCAAGAGCCTCGTTGAAAAATCCCACAGTGGCAAAGCATTCCATCAGCGCCGTACGCGCTTGCATCACACGCAGCGAGTCGCCCGTACGCCCGGCAAGGGTCTCCATGCGGCGCGCATAGCTGTAGGCCGAGTCGTACTGATAGAAGCAATATTCCTCATAGAGCTCGCGGGCCGTCTCGAAGCGGGCTGCATCGCTGCCGGCACGGTCGTAGCGCTGCCGCAGGCGCTCCAGCAACGCCTCTTTGGGCTTTATATACGCCTCGGGGGCGTGCAATATCTCGCTGTCGAGCACGCGAAGCACCGAGTCGACGGCATCAGCCCGACACCACAGCATGCCCGCCAGGGCCACTACAGCTGCAAGAATCCTCTTCATAGCTGCAAACTTACGAAATTTTTCCGTAAAAAAGCGCTGCGCGACAATCTCACGATCGCCGCGCAACTTCTAAACCTTAAAAATCTAATCCTATGAAAAAACTAATTCAATACTTTACTTCTTTCTGCTGTTTCTGACTGATATACGTAATAGAGGGCACAAATGTTGGACAAGAAGGCCTCAAAACCCTGTTTTTTATTACTCTTTTGCAATTAAACGGCGAATTTTACCTATATTTGCACTATGTCGTATTTCTCCGTAACAATACTCGGCTGCGGCTCGGCCACGCCGACACTGCGCCACAACCCCAGCGCCCAACTTGTGCGCTACCGACAACAGTCGATGCTCATCGACTGCGGCGAGGGCACACAGCTGCAGTTGCGCCGCTATGGCTGCTCTTTCGCCAAAATATCGCATATATTTCTGTCGCATCTCCACGGCGACCATTTCCTCGGGCTGCCGGGCCTGCTGTCGACGATGGCCCTTCACGACGTGCAGGGCACCGTGACCGTCCATACCTTCGCCGAAGGGGCCGACCTGATCAGAAAAATCCTCGATGTGGTATGCCGCGACAGGCCATATGAGTTGAAATTCGATATCATAGATCCTAAAAATCCGGGCATAGTGTACTCCGACAGTCAGCTCGAGGTCGAAGCCTTCCCGCTGTACCACCGTGTGCCCTGTGTCGGATATATATTCCGCGAAAAGCCCAAGAAAAGGCATATCGACGGCGAAGCCGCCAAATTCTACGGCGTGCCCCACTATGCCATGGAAAGCCTGCGGGAAGGCGCAGACCTCATCCTCCCCGACGGGCGCGTAATCGACAACGCCCGTCTGACCAAAGACGCCGATCCGGCCATGAGCTACGCCTACTGCTCGGACACAGCATTCGACCCGCGTGTGGCCCAAGCAATAAAAGGTGTGGATGTGGTCTACCACGAGGCTACCTACGGCGACGACCAGGAAATCAAGGCCAAACCGCGCGGACACTCCACAGCACGCCAGGCAGCCCGGATAGCCGCCTTGGCCAATGCGTCGAAACTCGTTATCGGCCACTACTCCAAGACCGTCGAATGCACCGACCGCCTTGTCGGCGAAGCCTATGAGGAATTCCCCGTAGTCATAGCCGCCAACGAAGGCCTGACCATCGACCTTATTTAGTGGGTCGTACATTTGTACGGATAAATGTTTTTGAATAATTTTATCTTCAAATATCAG
>ENA-ORMR01001267-ORMR01001267.1-human-gut-metagenome-genome-assembly--contig:-NODE-1267-length-20105-cov-2.794713_pt1 | contig 20105 bp, 20 predicted proteins | sample MGYA00242107_ERZ509003 | MGnify/ENA primary metagenome ERZ509003 (study PRJEB26280, sample SAMEA2338699) | human gut metagenome | biome: human gut; feature: human-associated habitat; material: faeces... | reverse complement strand
AAGCGGAAGACAAGCAATTCGACATTAAAATGAAAAAATTAGATACCGAACACAGTGCTCTTGAAAAAGAACTTGAATCCATTAAAGGCGTTATGGATAAAAATACGGAGCGTTCGTTTACTGCTTTCTCTTAGGCTTCAAGTGACTTGAAATATTCCTTGTTATTATCAAGGGTGTTTTGGGTTGCAAGGATTGAGTAAACCGGTTTGCCGCCAAAAACATTCTGCGCAACGTTTTGGATATCGTCTGCCGTAATTTTGTCTATCATAGCAAATTTTTGGTTAATATTTGTCAGCCCGTAAAAGCTGTACAAACCGTCGTTCAAAAGTTCACTTCTGCCAATCGGATGTTCGGCAGCGTTGAGCATATCGTTTTTCAATGAAAGTTTTGCGCTTTCAAGTTCTTCTTCGCTAACTTTTTCATTCTTCATGCGCTCTACATTTTCATTGAACCCGTCAATCGCTTTTTGAACATTATCGTAACTAATTTCGCCGGTATCAACGTTTTCTGTGGTTGTTCCAATAGAAAGTTTTACCATGCCGGTATTTCCAACGTGGTCAAGGCTGGAACGCACAGAGTATGCGAGTTTACGCTGTTCTCTCAAATCCTGGAACAGTCTTGAAGTCGCACCGTCACCAAGAATTGTGTTCATAAGTTTAAGCGTCAGGGCATCCTGCATGTTGCCGGAATATTTATAAGTGAACGCTTCAATAATTTTTGCCTGATTGGTCGCGTCATCGTCCGTCAAAACCTTTGTTTTTTCAATAGGTTTGAAGTTATTGCGCAAGGACATGTTAAACTTTTGGAAATTATCAAAAGTATTCATTTTTTCAAAAAGAGTATTTTGAAGTTTTGAATTTTTTTCAAACGGAGCAGACATTACAATGCTTGCCTGTGCATTTGTCATAATCTGTTTGTATAATTCTTTCACATCGTCAAAGGTCGCTTCATCAATAGATTGAAGGACTTGTTCTTTATTCATGCCGGTAGGCTCGTCTTTAAAAAGTTCTTCATTGAGTTTATCTGTCGCAGATTTGTTAGAAATCATTATGGCATCGGTTACAAACGCTTTTGCGTGTTTAAACTCTTCTATGGTAAAGCGAGGGTTTTCAATTACTTCTTTCATTAAATCCAACGCTTTTGCGGTATCTTCAGAGGCAAATTCCATATTAGCGCCGATTGTTCTAAGTGAGGCGCTAAAGTTGCCACTAATACCGTTTTTCTCAAATTCTCTGGCAAAAGTTTGTTTATCTTTGCCGGCAGAACCCTGATTAAGCATATAGTCCAAAATCAGGCTTGCACCGAGGTTTTTGGAAAGTTTATCGTGTTGCGGAATATAAAATTCAGCAACAAGGTTGGATTGGTTGGTTTTGATATTATTCGTCACGACCTGCATATTGTTCGGAAGCACGTATGATTTGATATCTTCTTCGTTTAGAACTGTTTTTGCGGAACCGAATGATATATTTTTCGCAGCATCGTGGTTGTGCTTAATCTTTTCTTCATCAGCCGTTGCCGGGTGAACAACCGTAATTGACGCTTTGTTCAGGTCATAATATTTTTTTGCGGTTTCGGCAAGGTCTTGTGAGGTCAAACCGTCAACGATTTTTTCAAACCTTGTAATCTCATCAAATCCGCTGTCTAAAAGGACTTCGCCAATAATACTGTTTGCACCGGCAGAGGTTTCAAAAATTGAGGAGAAGAGTTTGGATAATTGCTTTTTCGCAATCCCCATTTCCTCATCTGTCGGCGGGTTAACCTTAATATTTTCGATTTCCTGATAAAGCATTTTCAAAACTTTTTCGGAATTTTCTTCTGTTGTCTGACCGCCAGCAATCATCGCACGCGGTGAACCTTTTTGGCTGGAAATTTTTTCATCTTCTATAAATATAGAAGTATTAAGGTCTTTTAATTTATGTTCAAGGCGAGAACTACTAAGGTTTGAGAGAATCATATTCAACGCCGTAATTTTAATTTTGTCCTCAATATTATTGCTTTCAGGTCCGTTAAAACCTACCAAAAGCGTTGTACCTTTGGCTTTATCGGAAATTATATCTTCACGGATTGGTTTATCAATCGGTTTAAGCTCTTCAAAATGGCGCTCTTTAGGCGGTTGTTTGTCTGATGTGAAATATTTTGAAACCAGTTCGATTGCCTCTTCAGGTTTGACATCGCCTGTGATTACCGTTGTCATGTTGGCTGGATAATAGTTTTGATTGAAATAGTTCACAACATCATCGCGCGTAATCTTATTAATATTATCTGTTGTTCCGCCAATTAAATCTACAGAATTTGTCTTGATGTTATAAAGGTTTTTAAGCATTTTGTTCAGCCCGATATTGACAGGGTCAGACGTAATCATATTGATTTCGGAATTTACAATGCCTTTTTCTTTTTCAAGCATTTCGAGCGCAAATTTCGGGGTTTGAAGCATTGAGGCGTGAATCCTCATCTGCTCTTCAAAATCGGTATCTTTTAACAAATTGGATTTAATAAAGTAGTTTGTTTCAGCCATGCCCGTTGCGGCGTTGGTATAAGCACCCATTTTGTCTACAGTTTTGAAAAATTCACCCTTTTCCAAACCCTCGGAACCGTTAAAGAAGTTGTGTTCAAGATAATGCGAAATTCCGCGGATGTCATCGGTTTCGTTCATAGAACCCGTGTTGACATAAGTTTTCAGAACCGTTGCGCCCTCTTTCGGAACAATTACAACTTTCTGACCGTTTGCCAGCTTATAATAATGCGCTTTCAGGTCAAACGGAAGCTCTACTTCATAAAGTTTGCTGTACGCCATCGGTTTTTTAACATTAAAATCCGGAACCGGTGCTGCATTCTTTACAGACGGCTTTTGAACTTCATTTGGCTCTGCGCAAAAAGCAGGAGTCGTAACGTATTTAATCTGATTATTCGGAGTTAAATTAATACTATTTATTCGCAACATTATATAACACTACCTTTATAATATTTATAACGGGTGCGCAGAATAAAAATTGCGTCCCAAGACCCGGATTGTAAACTTAGATTACAAGAAGAAGTTTAATCACACCAAGCGTCAAGAGACTAATCGCAGCCAACGCACCCCAAATTCCGATTTTTACCTTGCGGCTAGGCGTAAAAAACGGTGTAGGTTTGGCTTTGGACACTGTCGGATATCTGTCAAACTTAGATTTCGACTTACGAACATTCTTGCGGCGGGTCATTTCTTCTTCCTTTGCCTGCATTTGAAGATATTTTTCTTTCAAAGTGTTTTTGTCTTTGCTGCGCTTGCCCGTCACAAGAAGCTCTTCGTCAAAAAGCAGCCGCGCAACCGAGGCATCCTGCCCGTTTTTGGCTGAATAAAACATTACCGCAACTTCAAACGCTCTTTGCAGACATTCCAACGCCTTAATCCCGTCCTTGTCAACCGCACGCGTATGCACTGACTGGTTTCCGGCTTTTTTGAGGAAATACAAATCGCTTATAATTTCACGTTTTTCAGTACAATTAATCAAATAATCGTCAAGATTTGCAAGCATAGTATCAAAAGTGTCATTCGGCTGATGGTTGCCATTAAGAAGTTCGCGGCAAACATTCTCCGCAAAACACCTGGTCTGCGTCATACACTGTTGAAAATATTCGTCACGATAAAGCGCCTCTGCCTCACGCGCCAGCTTGAAAATATTCCTGTTTATTTCCTTTAAAAAATAGAAGTTGCTCTCGGTTTTTCTCATATTTGTAACAATTTCTTAATAAACTTGCCAATTTGTGTCATGATTTAAAAAATTGTAGTATCATGCATGTACAACTATTCCAAAATCTCCTCCCAAGATTTTATGTATGAGTCCTAATGTTAGACATAGGACTTTTCTTTTTGGCTAAAACTCGGTTTTATTTTCGTTACCCTGAATTAAGCGTTGAACATTTTCGCGGTGGAGGTAGGTAATATAGATTGCACCAACAACGGCGTAAACAACGTATGCAATCGGCGAACCGGTTAAAAACATTGTTATCGGAGTTGACCAAATCGCAATTATTGAACCGAGTGAAACATACTTGCTTGTTTTGGTAATCACAACCCATACAAGCCCGAAAACAACTGCAGCAATCCAGTTAAGCGCTAAAATTGTACCCACACCTGATGCAACAGATTTTCCGCCGGTAAACCCGAGAAAAATTGATTTGCTGTGTCCGATTAAAACTGCAACCGCTGCAAGAACAGGTAATAAGCCCAAATCTGCAAACGCGTTTGTAAAATATGCAGCCAAAAGCACAGGGAGCATGCCTTTAAACATATCAAGGAAAAGTGTAATAAAGAACCATTTTTTACCCATAACGCGTTTTACGTTAGTCGCGCCGGTTGAGCCGGAACCGATTTTGCGGATGTCCTCGCCCTTAAAATGTTTTACAATCAAATATCCTGTCGGAATTGAGCCAATAATATACGCAATTACAACGGTTACCAGGGTTTGAACTATGGCTGATATCATCTTTTATACTCCTATTTCTTCTTTAATTCTATCTATAACGAAATCCAGCGCACCTTGCTGCTGTGCAAAAACAGTTTTGCAATCCTCACAGGCTTTGGCATAAAACGCTTCGTCTCCTAAAAGTTTTTTCATATAAACGGTCAGTTCTTCGCCGTCCTGAACGATTTTTCCTGCCGCTGTTTGGCTCAAAAGCCAGTAAATATCGCGGAAATTATGGATTGACGGTCCCGTAATAGCAGGCTTGTCGTAAACAACTGCCTCTAACGGATTGTGACCGCCGGTTTTGTTAAAACTTCCGCCGATAAACGCAAAATCACAAAGCGCATACATTTTGCCCAGTTCGCCAAGCGTATCAAGGATTATAATTTCGTTGTCCTTGAACGTGTCATTTTTAGAACGGAAACCAAACTTCAAGCCGGTTTCTTTAACAAGTTCTGTCACCTGTGGAACTCTTTGCGGATGACGCGGCGCAAGTAAAAGTTTTGCGTCTGTAAAATCTTTTTTCACCGCAGAGAACGCTTTTAATACAATCTCGTCTTCGCCCGCGTGCGTGCTGCCCGCGATGATTACGCGTCCAAACTCCTGACCGATTTGAATATCGCATTCTTTTCTTTTAACATCAAACTTCAAATTCTTCATAACCTTTGTGGTTTCAGGGTTTGCACCTATACTAATCATCTTATCGTTGTCAATTTGGCTCTGCGTGTAAACACCGGTATAATTTTTCAACATGCCTGCAAAGAAAAACTTAAACATTTTATACGAATTGTAAGTCGCATCAGAAATTCTGCCGTTGATGATAAAAAGCGGAATATTTCTTTTTTTACAGTAATATGAAAACGCCGGCCACAACTCGGTTTCAGCGATAAAGACCATTGATGGTCTTACCGCGCGCAAAAACTTTCTCACAAAAACCGGCACATCATACGGAAAGTAAGTTATATAACTTGCGACATCCGCGTATTTTTTCTGCGCAATGTCCTGCCCTGTTTTGGTACCTGTTGTCACGATTATCTCGTAATCAGGGAAAGTTTCTTTTGTTTTCTTGATAAGGTTTTCGAGCGCAATAACCTCCCCGACGGAAACCCCGTGGAACATAATCCTTTTATCGCTCATTTCAGGCGGGTTCAAAATCCCGAATTTTTCGCGCCACCCGTACATAAATTTGCCTTTAGCGGCACGCACAACATAAATAAACGGCAATGCTGCGAAAAATAATATTGTAACAGCTATCTCATAAATTAACATATCCCGATTATACTCCTAAAATTTTAACTTAGCAATCGGCACTTTAAACAAATCCTGAATATCAACGTCCGTAATAATATTTGCAATAATATCGTTCGGATTAACCTCAAATTCATCTTTCAGTTTGTTAAAAATCCCCTTAACCTTAACGCCGGTGTACTCTTGAATAAGCCTGATTGTCATAGATTCCTCATCCACAAGCCCGGCGGAAGTTGACAGAACAACGCCCCGCAAAGCAACACCGCTGTTTTGCGCCTGCTGAATTGCCATAATAGTATTATTTATAGAAACGCTTTCCGCCGGCGCAACCAAAACAACCGGCAACGAAAGGTTTTTTACCAAATCCGCCTCAAGAAATTTTCTCGTAATAGGCGTGGAAAGCCCTAAAGTTCCGTCAGTCACTATGCATTCGAAATTTTTCGAAAAAGCCATATAATCTTGATAAATCAAGTCAACGTCAATTTCTACACCCTCAAGCGCAGCCGCAATGACAGGGCTGGAATCAGACTTAAAAAGATATGTTGAAAAAGTTTCCATATAGGAATCAACATACTTCATAAACTCCAAATCCCGTGATTTTAAAAGGTTATCTTTAGTAACGGCTGCGCCTGTCTGAATAGGTTTATAAAGCGTTGTATAATACCCGAGTGCCTGCATAGTACCCGCAAGCCCTGCAGAAAAAACTATTTTGCCTGTATTCTTCTCTGTTTCCGTTACATACAACTCTAGCATAGCATATCCATATTATCACAATTTGCCATTTATAGCAAAATAAACTTCTTTCAGACGCTTTTTGCTTATATGCGTATAAAGCTGTGTTGTTGCGACATCACTATGTCCGAGAAGTTCCTGTACAACCCGCAAATCCGCACCGTTTTCGAGCAGATGCGTTGCAAAACTATGCCGCAAGGTATGCGGTGAAATTGACTTATGTAATTTCTGTCCCTGCGCGTGAATAAAATTGTAAATATCCTGTCGTGTAAAGGGTTTTCCGCTCTCGTGAATTAACACTTTCTTAGTATCCAAATTATACTTATTAATCAAATATTCTCTTTCAGGATAAAAATTATTCAATGCTTTGATAGCATTTTTGTTCAACGGCACAAGCCGCTCTTTTGAGCCCTTGCCAAAACAACGCAAATACTTCCCACGCAGGTCTATATCCGTTACATTAAGCCCGGCAAGCTCCGAAACCCTAAGCCCGCAGCCGTAAAGAAGTTCCATAATCACCCGCTGAATATCCGTCAACTCCTCATCGAGAATTTTGTTAATTTCCTCAACCGTCAGAACTTTTGGCAATTTTTTCGGTAACTTTTGCTGTTCCAAAAACTCTGTAGGATTGCTTTTAAAACACCCGTTTGCACACGCCCAGCGAAAAAATCCTCTAATTGAGGCAATTTTACGCGCAATGCTTGTCGCCATATACTTATTCTCCTTTAGATAATAAATATACGAATTAATATTCTGCCTGGTAAGAGCACTCACCTCACCGCCAAAATGTTCCAACAAAGCGCCTATATCACGTTCGTACGCCTCAATAGTGTTCCGCGCCAAGCCCTTTTCAAGTTCCAAATATTCTAAATATTGAGCCAACTCCTGCATATAGTAATTCTAGCATTTTTCACGTGCGTCAGTGTCACTTGTAACAAAATGTAAAGTATATATTTTATATATACGCAATTCCGTATTACAAAATTACTTTACATGTCTATAAAGGATTGTGCCTTGAGAGATGAAAGGAGTATAAGATGGATGGTATCGGAGCTGGCGGCGGAATCGGCGCCAAGGATTTGTACAACAAAGTCAGGGGTAATCAGGCAGAGTTTGTCAAACAATGGCAAGCCGAGTACAAAGGTAACCCGTTTATGGCTGAAAAGATTTACAACTACGTTGCCTCAATGGACACAGACGGAACACCTGGTCTAACACCGGAGGAATACAAACAGGGTTTAAGTGACAAGAAAGCACTTGCTGAAATCAAGCTCGACAAAATTCACTCACAGTACGTACCGGAAGATGCTCGTGAAGATTTTGCCAAAATGGGTCAAGAGGAAAAACTTGCTTATTTAGAAAGTAAGATTCCGCACGAACCCGGTCGCGAAGCCGAAGCACATATAATGGCAAGTCTTATTCTTTCATCAATTAACCGGCTTGATACTGAAATCGGACTGCTTGATAAGGAATTAGGAAATGTTCTTATGGAAGAAAACTATCAAAAAATGATAGAAGCCCAAGAACAAGAGATGCGCAAAGCAAGAGAAGAAATGGAAAAACCAAATCAAGACGAAAATATTAAAAATTCTTTTAACGGATTAGGCTAAAATTCAGGGCGGCGGGGTTAGTTAAACCCGCCGCTTCTTAAATATGCCTCAACAAACCCGTCTAAATCACCGTCCATAACGGCATCTACGTTTCCAACTTCATATCCTGTCCGGTGGTCTTTTACCATTTTGTAAGGGTGGAACACGTACGAGCGAATTTGTGACCCAAAGTTAACATCAACATTTTGCCCTTTGAGTTCTGCAAGTTTCTTTTCGTGCTCTGCCTGACGCATTGCAAGAAGTTTTGACACAAGCATTTGCATAGCATTTTCGCGGTTTTGGAGCTGCGAGCGTTCCTGTTGGCATTTAACCACAATGCCTGTCGGTTTGTGGAGAATCCTCACCGCGGTTTCGACTTTATTAACGTTTTGACCGCCCGCACCGCCGGAACGCATTGTGTCGATTTCAAGATCTTCAGGCGGGATTACAATATTTTTTTCAAAGTTCTCGATAATAGGCGAAACCTCAAGCGATGCAAAACTCGTTTGGCGTTTGCCGTTTGCATTGAACGGCGAAATTCTTACCAAACGGTGAACCCCGCGTTCAGCTTTGGCATACCCGAACGCAAATTTCCCCGAAATCTTAACCGTTGCAGATTTTATTCCTGCCTCTTCGCCGTCAAGTTTATCAAGAAGTTCGGTTTTCCAACCCCTTTGCTCTGCCCAGCGAAGATACATTCTCAAAAGCATACTCGCCCAATCCTGCGCGTCTGTACCGCCAGCACCCGCAATTACCGTAATAATCGCGTCCGCATCATCATATTCGCCGTTAAGCATTTGTCGGATTTCAAATTTTTCTATTTCGCCCTGCGTTTTTAAAAGTGCATTTTCGCTTTCTGAAAGAAGTTCACCGTCTTCGATTTCAAGCGCGACATTAGCATCATCAATCACGGCAGCCCAAGAGTCCAAAAGACCCAAAACCTCTTTCAAATCCTTAATTTTGGCACCAAGTTCAGAGGATTTATTTTTGTCAGACCAAACATCAGGTGATTGCATTTCCTCTTCAAGTTTTGCTAAATCAGCTCGCAGCTTTTCAGGGTCAAAGACACTCCTTTATTGCAACAAAACGCTTATTTATATCATTTAATAACTGCTTAATTTCCATACCTCTATGATAGCGAAAAAATAATATCACGCAACCTTTTAAATATTAATTTTGACATCCGGCACATCGGTTATTGCGAGTTTTGCAGCGATACCGGTACCTATTCCGGCAAGGAGGTAAGTCATCCACGCTAAGAAATAATTTTTCTTCAACACTTTAAGATTTGCGTTTGAGCCCAAAGTTTTCTTCGCGGCATTAATTCCGCGGATTGACGCCGCCGCTTCTTCAATAATTGTCGGCAAGAACGCACAAAAACCTATTGTACCTGCGTTACGCTCCCAGAAATTCTTTTTGCCGTCACGCTTAGCACCGGAAGCGTTATTTAATGCCGCAATAGCCATAGGCGCAAACATTCCGACAACACGCAATTTTTGCAAACCTCTCATAACCGAACTTTTCTCAAAATTAATGGCGTGTCCGAGTTCGTGCAAAATCAAGGAAGGTTTAGATTTCGGGGCTACAACAAAGTTTCCCTGATTTGTATAAAATGCATTTCGTCCATCAGCAACAACATCCAAACTTTTAGACAGGTTCGGGAACATATTTTGCAACCCAACTTTATTTTTGTGGTCAATATAATGAATATATGCACTCAAACCTTTTTCTTTTTTCATTGTGTTGGCAACTTTTTCCACATCCTCGCGCGGAGCAAATTCTTTACCTGCCATAAGTGCAGCCGAACAAACACCGGAAAGTTTTTCCAATCCGTACTGCGCGAGACGCAATAAACCTGCAACACCTACTGCCTTTGCGGTTGTAGAAAACTCCTCATCTTGCGGCAGGTCTAACTGAACACGCATAGCATGCTGCGGCGCGCTTTGCGTCGGAACAAACCGATAATCACGGTTAAAAGCATTTGAATTTAACGTTAAATTATTCATTACACACTACCACATTATTAATAACGCTTTTCCAAAGCAAAAATTGCGCAGCTATTACAATCTTTTTAACGTTTCTTTATCAAAATAATGCAAATCAGCTTTGTCTATGCCGAGTTCGACGGTATTTCCGACTTCGCGTGATGCCTCAATTTTTGCGCAGCACCTGCGTTCGCCGATTGAGAAATAAATTATTTTTTCAGAACCCAAAAGTTCAACAGAGTCAACCGTCACGTTTAATTTTATATCATTCCCGCAGAACATTTTTTCAGGACGCACACCCAAAATCACATCCTCACGACCGATTACACTGCCGTCAATAAAGTTCATAGGCAAAGAGCCTATAAATCCTGCAACAAAAGTGTTTGCAGGTTTATTATAAACATTTTCGGGTGTATCAAATTGCTGAATTTTACCTTTATCAAGTACACAAATTCTGTCACCCATTGTCAATGCCTCGGTTTGGTCGTGCGTTACGTAAATAAAAGTTGCCTGTAATTTTTCGTGCAATTTTTTAATTTCAGAACGCATTTGAACACGTAATTTTGCATCAAGGTTTGACAAAGGCTCATCCATTAAGAAAACTTTCGGGTTGCGAACAATTGCACGTCCGAGCGCAACACGCTGGCGCTGCCCGCCGGAAAGTTCTTTCGGTCTGCGGTCAAGGTATTCGGTCAAATCAAGAATTTCCGCTGCCTCTTTGACTTTTTGTTCAATAACATCTTTTTTAACGCCGCGCATTTTCAAACCAAACGCTATATTTTCACGCACGGTCATATGCGGATAAAGCGCGTAGCTTTGGAAAACAAACGCGATATCGCGGTCTTTTGGTGAAATATCGTTTACAACCCTGCCGTCAATCGAAATTTCGCCGGCAGTAATGTCTTCAAGCCCGGCAATCATACGTAAGATTGTAGATTTTCCGCAGCCGGACGCGCCAACAAGTACGACAAATTCACGGTCTTTGACCTCTAAGCTCACCTCATCAATAACACGTTTTTTGTCGTAAATTTTAACGATATTGTCTAAAACGACATTCCCCATTTTATTCCTTCTCTATAGGTAAAATTATGGTTATAACGCAGCCTTGCATAACTTCAGAACGAACATTCCACGAACCGTTCAAAGCCTTAACCGCGTTAAGTGCAGAACCTAAGCCAAAAGTTCTTACCAAATTTTTTCTGTTAGAACGCAGCATGTGAACGTAAGGCTCTGTCAAATCGTCTAAATCAGATTCAGTATAGCCTACGCCTGTGTCGATTACAGAAATCTTGAGATATGAATTTTCACTCTGACCCTCTTTTACGTTAATACCGCTTTTTCTAACCTCAACAAGGTCAGGATATGACAACTTAATATCAATCAAGCCCAAATCAGTAAGTTTAACAGACGCCTCAATAATATTCTGTAAAATAATTTTTAAGAGGTTTTCGTCAGAATAAATCGCGCGTTTTGTAATCTCTTCAGCGTCAAAATTAACCTTAATATTTTTCATATCAAAGAGATCATCGTTAGCTTTAATAATATTTTGTATAGAATTTACGACGTCAAAAATCTGTAAATTCAACGGAACACACATTGATTCGGTCTGTGCGAATTCAATAAATTTATCAAGGAAATACAGATAATCAACCGCGTTTTTGCTTATAATTCTGGCATATTTTGCCTGTTTTTCCGTTAACTCGCCGCCAAGTCCGTCAAGGAGCGCTTTTGAAAAGCCTTGGATTGACTGTATAGGCGATTTCAATTCAGTCGCAATCTTATAAATCATCTGGTTTTTATCTTTATTCAGCTTGCCTGATTTTTCGGCAGTTGAAAGGAAATTAGTAATTGCAGTCGTATCGCTTACGGAAATATAATATTTTTCATCGTTTTCAAGTGCGCTTACTTCAACAAAAAATTCCTCATCCGCTAAAGAAATAGCAGCCGTAGCAACAGGAGCATCTTTTGCAATAGAACTCTTTACAGAATCAAGTCCGTTAATAATTAGTTCATCAAGAGTATGTTTTTTAACAGCGCTTTTAGTCCCCTCAAAAAGCGCAGCGGTATTTTCGTTCAGCCACAGAATATTACCGCTTAAATCAGTAACAATAACGGCATTTGGCAAGTGTTTTAAAATAACATTCGGATTAAGTTTAGCCAGTAAATTAAAATTGTTCATAAGGTTGCATTACTTTCTTGTTTACTGTATTATGACATGCAAATCATATCATGAAAACGAGAAATAAGAATGAGATTATAAATTTTTGTAATTTTTTCTTAACAAAGTAGCAAAAAAAAATTGTTTTGGGTTTTATATGAATGGTGCTCACGAAAATAAGAATTTTTGTGGGCGAGTAGTAGAGGATGAGGATAGAACGATGACAGAAATCAATCCAAACTTAAATCCGGTACAACAGAATAATGTTATGCCTGCATCTGAACCGGCGCCAAATCCGCCTGAAACTGATGTAAAAGTTTCAGAAAATCAGATGAACGAATACAGCCTTGCGAATATGCCGCAAGCACGTATAGGTCAATCACAAGTTCATTTTGCAGGAAACATCAACGCAGATGTGCAGCAATTTATGAACAACCCGCAGCTTTGTGAACAGGCTATGGAAATCGGCGATTTAGCTGAAAGTAAATATCAGGCACAAGGTGATGCTGAAGCTCCTTTAAAAGCGCTTAACGTTGAAAAGGCTTTTTTAGACGAATTTGCAAAATAATGTTTGTTCGTGCTAATATTTCGTTGTAAATCTAATATGAGGATTTTTAATGAAACTATTAGTAATAAACGGGGTTAATTTAAACTTACTCGGTACCAGAGAACCAGAGAAATACGGTACCGGTACACTTAAAGACTTAGAAAAATGTTTGTACGCATATTCATTTGAATTGGGTGTAGATTTGGAACTATTCCAAAGTAACTTTGAGGGTGAGATTGTTGAAAAAATTCATTCTGCCCTGAATGCTTTTGACGGAATAGTTATCAACGCAGGTGCATACACGCATACAAGCGTAGCAATCCGCGACGCAATTGCCGGCGTAAAGGTGCCAACCGTTGAGGTTCACCTTACAAACATCTATAAACGCGAAGAATTTCGCCACCATTCCTACATCGCACCGGTTGCAATCGGTCAGATTTCGGGACTTGGGTTTGACGGGTATAAGTTCGCGATTTCTGCATTGAAGAATTATATTGAGGAGAAAAAATGAAAAGAGCTGTTGTTATCGTAATAGATTCAATGGGAATAGGCGCAATGCCTGATTGCCGCGATTTTAAAGATGTGCCGGAATGCAATACGCTTAAACACGTTTGCGAATTTAACAACGGCTTGAATGTACCAAACCTTGAAAAAATGGGGCTGGGCAACATTCAGGATTTTAAAGGGATTGCGCGTGTCGCAAACCCGATTGCGCAATACGGCACAATGAAAGAAAATGCTAAAGGCAAAGACACAACAACCGGTCACTGGGAAATTGCAGGCTACACAATTCCTGCACCATTTGCGACTTTCCCGAACGGATTTCCGGCTGAACTTGTTGAAGAATTTGTCGAAAAAACCAACTGCGGCGGAATTTTAGCAAACCGTCCGGCAAGCGGAACCGCAATTATTGAAGAATTGAATGATGAACATCATAAAACAGGTTTCCCGATTGTTTACACAAGCGCAGACAGCGTTTTCCAAATCGCAGTTGACACAGATTTTATTCCACTTGAAACCCTCTATTCGTGGTGTGATACGGCAAGAAAAATCCTTGACGAGGGCAACTGGAATGTTTCGCGCGTAATCGCAAGACCATACAAAATCATAGACGGCAAACCGACAAGAATTTCTAAAGATCGCCGTGATTACTCAATGATTCCGAAAAACACGATTTTGGACGAAATCAAAGAAAAAGGCGGACAGGTTATCGGAATTGGTAAAATAGAAGATATTTTCGCCAAAGCCGGTATCACTCACGCAATCCACACCGGTTCTAATAAGGAAGGGCTTGACCTGACACTTCGGGCGGTCAAAGGCGAACTTCCGCTTGAACCTCTTGCCTACGCGGACTACAAAAGCGAAACACCTTATGCAAGTCTGATATTCACAAACCTTGTAGATACAGATATGCTATACGGTCACCGCAACGACGCAAAGGGTTACGGCAAAGCAATCGAAGAAATCGACACTTACCTTACTCCGATAATGGACGCAATGAGTGAGAAAGATTTGCTGATACTTACAGCCGACCACGGCTGCGACCCGTGCGTTGAAGGCACCGACCACACCCGGGAATATGTTCCGCTGCTGGTTTACAGAAAAGGAATTGAACCTAAAGACCTCGGAATGCTTGTAGGTTTTGACAACGTGGCTAAAATTATAAAAGAATGGATAAATTAGCATACCCCTCCACGCCCCCACACACATGACAAGAAAAATTTTTTATTATATAATATTTTTGCGGTGAGAAACCGTAATAAGAAAAAGGAGAAAAAACATGTCAGTAAAAATTAACGAAAATTGCATAGGCTGCGGCGCTTGCGAATCAATTTGCGAAGCAGTATTTTCAGTAGACGGCGTAGCGTCTGTAAAAGAATCAGAAGTATCAGCAAACATGGATTGCGTAAAAGAAGCAGCAGAAGCATGCCCAGTTGGCGCAATTGAAGTAGCGTAGCTCGGTGTGTAGTGCCGGTGCAGACTTGCGCGAGCAAGACTGGCAGGGCACGAAACACTACGTCAGCGACGTTTCAAATTTGACAACGGCAAAGCCGTTGGGACAAATTTGTCAGGAGCTAAGTAGCGTAGGTTTAAAAACCATTATATAAAAAAAGCCTCGTTGAAAAACGGGGCTTTTGGTTTTTATCGTTTCACACATCTTACAGGCCAGGCATCCGTCTTAGCCGTAGAAGTAACATTCCCCGTTGATATCAGAAACCTCCAAGCGTGGTGACTATAATTTAGCTTATTTACACTTATTTCAGAAGAACGATACCCGTTACTTAAATTACCAATTAAGTTCTGCGAAATAAACATTGACATCAATTCATATTTATTTGGCACCCTGTATTCAGAATCGAATGCGATACATTGTTTTTGCATTTCGGAATAAACAACACTTTGGGAGGAAGCATTTTTATTAGCGACATAAGGTGCTGCAACAACGCTATCCGTCGGGTATATTACTGTCATAATTCCAATATCTTTGTTCATGGTATTAGGTCCTTTGCTTCCATTCAAATCAAAAATAAAATGTGCACAAATTTTAGTCTGCATCATATATGTTTGATTTTCATTCATATTGGCAACACATTTAGGATTGTAATAAAGCGCTAAACTTTCACCATTTTGAGTTTCAAAAGCTGCAGCTTTAGTATCCAAAGCATCATGACTATACGGAGTCCCATCCCACTGAGAACCACTAACAGAAGTCATAGCCGGACAAAGTTCACTCATCGTTTTAGGGAAATCAATCTGCGATGCAGTCAAAGTCGTTATTTTTGAGCTGATTCCGCAATCAGCAAGATGCTCACTGTCACAAATATTATTGATTTTTAAAACCTTTGAAAGCCCGTCGGTTATAAAAGTTTCAGCGGCAGTATCTTCTATACTTCCGCTCTCGTCCTCGGTTAAAGTTCCGTAACCGTTCAGAGAAGGCATTAGGGCAATTGCCTGTGACATACGTGCATAAAGAGCTTTTCTTTGCGTGTTCCATGTGCGCTCGTTAATGTTGCCCGTCAAACTTGGTAACGTTATCGCAGCTACTACGCCTATTATTGTTAATGACAGAAGTATCTCCGCCATTGTAAAAGCTACATTCTTCATATATAATCTATCCTTTCTATATTTATACTACGTTTACTAGTCGTGTTTAATGCTTTTCCGTAGTAAACTACGTATATACTTAGTTTAAACTCTTTCTGGGGTTTTGTCAATCCAGCATAATAACAATATGAAAAATAAAGATAAACGTAATAAGATATTAGGATTTAATATTAAAGTTGAGAGGTTTAGAAAAAGACTAACGCAATTTACGTTAGCAGAACTCACGAATGTTAGCGAAAGCACAATAAGTTTGCTGGAACGCGGTCAGCAAACCCCCTCAATATTTTTGGTCTATGATATTGCAAAAGTTTTAAATATTAATATTAACGAGTTACTTAAGGATATCGATTAAATTTCAATCAAAATCGCCCCTTGGCGGAAGATTTTGTAGTTTTCATCATCCATAATTCCGACGACCGTGGATTCAAGACCGGCGCATTCGCAGCCGTAATCCTCGATTACCAAATCCGCTAATCCGGACATATTCTCAAGCGCCTGTTCATAACTCTTTGCGCTCGGCTGGTGTGACAAATTCGCACTCGTCGTCGCAAGAACATGTCCCGGCGCTATCTCACAAATTTCACGGAAAACCTCGTTATTCGGAACCCTTATACCGACAGTTTCCATGCCGGAAGTGATGTAATCAGGCGTTGAAAAACTATGTTTTTTCGTAACAACAGTCAATGCACCAGGGAAATATTTTTTAATGAGTTTTTGCCCGATTTTCGGCACAACTTCGACATAGCGCAAAAGATGATAAACCTCGTTCGACATCAAAATCAAAGGCTTTTGCGCCTCGCGTTTTTTTATCTCATAAATCTTTTTAACCGCTTTTTCGCTCTCCGGCAGGCACCCGAGCCCCCAAACAGTGTCCGTCACAAACGCTATTACGCCGTCATTTTTCAAAACTTTTATAATCTCGTCTTTATTTTTTAGCATATAGTTTTCCTTTCAGCCGGTCGAATAAAATTTCGCAGTATTCCATTTTTAACAGCAGGTTTGCGCCAACGTAAGTTGCAAGGCACACAACCGAAACCACAGCGACTTTCAGTGCAAGAATGAGTTTTGTATCTCCTTTGAAAAGCATTACAACGCCTGCGCAGAACGCGAACGAAATTACGCCGGCAAGAATCATTTTCCACGAATTTTTCCAAAGGCGTCCGAATTGCAGGTCAATTTTATCTTTAATCAACCAGCCCAAAAGCACGGCGTTAAAACAGGTTACAACCGCGTGCGACAGTGTAATCCCGCTGATTTGCATTCCGAGAATATTTATAAACAAGAAGTTTGCGGCATACTTCAGCACAATTGACGAAAACGCCACAACAAACGGGGTTTTTGAGTCATTGAACGCGTAATAAACACGCGTAATGGAATCCCTGAAAACGTACGGTACGATTACGAGTGACAAGAAAATCAAGGCTTCCGTAACCATTTTTGTAGAGTCAGCGTCGAAAGTTCCGCGCTCAAAAACGAGTCTTATGCAGTCCTCGCCAACAGTCAAAATTCCGATGATTATAGGAATTGAACAAAAGAACAGCACGCCGACGCCTTTATTGAAATAGTTTCTTATTCCGTCAAAATCTTTCTCCGCAACGAGCCTTGAGAAAATCGGGAAAAGCGGCACAAGAAACGCCGTTACCAAAATCCCGACAGGGAACTGAAAAATTCTGTTGGCATATCCTATTGCCGTCCACGCACCCGCCATAAGGCAAGAGGCAAAAAACATGTCAACATAAACGTGCAATTGTCCGACAGTAGAGCTTAATGCTGCAGGAAAAAGAAGTTCCATAAGGTTTTTGAACTCGGTATTGCCCTTAATCTCCAAATTCGGCTTAAACTTAAAGCCTAATTTTCTAATTTGCGGAAACTGAAGTAAAAATTGTGCGACCGCACCGATTGTAGTTGCCCACGCAAGAACAATTCCTGACGTATCATTTTTTACAAGCGTAATCATTATGATTATCGCCAAACTCATCAAGATAGGTGAAAAATTCGGCAGCATAAACTTTTTATAAGTAATCAAAATTCCGTAATAAATCCCGATTATCCCGCCGATAATAAAAACAGGCGTCATAATCCGCAGGTGTTCGGACGCAAGTGCGATTAATTCGGGATTGCCCTCGGAAACAATCAGCGCCATAATTTTATCGGCAAAAACAAAAAACAGCACGCCCAAAATGGTAAAGACAAGCAAACTTGCGGTTATAAATGTACTATATAATTTATTCACGCCCTCGGAGGGTTTTGCGTTCAAATCAGGAATGATTTTTGAAAAAACAGCAACAGTCGCGCTATGGAACGGTCCGCCAACACCGCCAAGAAGGATTATGGCAAGCGCCGGGATTTGATACGCGTAAAAATAAGCGTCGGACACAAGCGAAGTTCCGTAGTGGTTTGCGATTACGATATCGCGGATAAACCCGATAAGTTTACTAAAAATCGTCACAAGCGCAATCAACCACGCCGCTTTCAATACTCCCGTTGAAAAATCTTTCTTAGTTGTTTCCATTGCCGCGACCTACCTCAATATAAACTCTTAATTCCTTGCCTCTAATCTTACTTTCCGCGTCAGAATAGACGTAAATTACTCTATTTCTGCCCTCTTTTATGTATTTAGAAATATCAATTCTGTTTATTGCATCACCAAAAACATGGCTTTCCAGCGGGAAAATTCTGTCTTTTCCGTTTATGTTAAGGATAATACTCGGAACTTTGTCTTTGTTATCGACAACCAAGAAAACCTTGTCTTTATCAGCGTAAAATGTCTGAGAAACAAAATCATTATCCTTTGTCAGAGTAACAGGCTTGGTTGCAAGAACGATGTCCGTGTAGTAGTGGAAAAGGATGTCTTTGTAAGATTTTCCGAGTTCCTGCGCCATAAAGCCCGCGCCAAACTGACTCATACCTACGCCGTGACCGTAGCCCCCTCCAAACGCCTTGACAGAAACAAGTTTTCCGCTATCGTCAAGCGTCGGCACAAAAACTACGTTCGCTGACGGCAATGCTTTTCCGTCTTTTATAAACGCACGGCGGATAACAAGTTCCTTGAACAAATGAATGTGTTTTTTATTCGTATAAATCACAAGTTCAATAATTTTTCCTGATTTTCCGCGACGTTTAACCTCAAGTTTTTGGATTTCGCCAAGCGTCTCGCCTTTAACAAATTCAGGTGTTACAAAACCGGTCAAACTTTGCGCCGGCAGAGTTGATTCAAGATTTGCCCTAAGTTCGTCTGCTGTCCATTCGCGCGTCCAGCGGTAATACGGAGATTTCAAATCAAATGAATCAGGAACCGTGCTGTAAAATTTCAGTGCATCTTCTTCGTTTTCAAGCGAACCTTGTTCAGGTATATCGGGTTTTGCAACCAAATACGGTTTGACAATTGACGGAAACGCTTTTGTTTTCGGGTCAGAAAAAACGTACGCAAAGTCTTCGGTGTAGCCGCCGGCTGTTGAACTATATTGCGCCAAAATTAAATCCCATCCGTAAAGCGCAACAACGCCCTCGGTTTCCTGAACCGCCCGGGTTGCAATGTCTTTTTCGGTATTCGCGCCATAGTAAACCTGGCTTGCAACAGAATCCACAACATCATAATTAGGCGACGCCTTAACACGCGGTGAAAGAACGTAGTTTCTTGCTGTAACGCTTTGTGCTTTCAAGGCTTCAAGCCCGAAACGCACTGGCATTTCGTTCGGAACAACGCCTTTCAAATACTCTTCAACCTCAACCATATTCACAAGGTTGAAAAATCCTGTTGTCGCGCTCTTCACAATTTCAAACGCCCCGTGATAAAGCGCCGGTTTGCCGGCACGTTTCAGCCCTGAAACACCCAAAAGTCCATTATCACACACAAAATGTACAGGACCGGAAACCTCTTCCAGCAACTTTGAACCGGAATAAATTTCAAACATCCCCTTTTGAGTCAATTTGACGTTTATTAAAGAGTTTGCGCCGACGGTCGTAATAAATTTGTTTCCGTCATAAATTCCGACCGCACTCGTTCCGTAAACCGAAATTTCTTTGTAATTATACGAATTGAACGCCTGGTTGCCAATTCCAACGCGTATAACTTCCGATTCCGGACCTTTTTTTTCAACCGCCTCAACCATTCTCTGCCGCGCAATTTGCAAGGTTTTTTCAGGAATTTGATAAGCGTTTGCACTCAAACTCAAAAGCCCGACGAGCAAAGACGCCATCAGGATTTTACTTATTTTACTTCCCAAACCGTACCGTCCTTGGAATCTTTTAACACAATATTTACCTCATCCAGCGCCAAACGGATTGCATCGGCTA
>ENA-ORMR01001263-ORMR01001263.1-human-gut-metagenome-genome-assembly--contig:-NODE-1263-length-20127-cov-9.145327_pt1 | contig 20127 bp, 23 predicted proteins | sample MGYA00242107_ERZ509003 | MGnify/ENA primary metagenome ERZ509003 (study PRJEB26280, sample SAMEA2338699) | human gut metagenome | biome: human gut; feature: human-associated habitat; material: faeces... | reverse complement strand
CGTTGAAAGCACTACTAATATATCATTTGCATTTTTCATTGTCAATACTTTTTTTGACTTTTTTTATAAAAATTAACATAATGTTGATAAAGGTGATTCCCTTTACTCTATATTATATGTATCAGGGTAAAAAAAATACCAACATTTGGTATTTAATTACTCTTCTGGATTTGCTTCACTTGTTTTTGATACTGCTCATAATATTTTAAATTTCTAGCTTTAGAAAACGCAAAGAAATGATTTTTATATTCGTGGATCAATTCATCTAAAGCTCCATTAATCACACAGTCCAATTCTTTGGAATAATGCATTATCTTTTTATGATATTGATACTCCATACGATCTAAAATTTTATAACTCCCATTTGGAAATACACGAAGGTCTAAATCATAATCTATATACTTAATTGTATTATCCTCAATTAAAAAGGGTGTCGCGATATTACAATAATAGTAAATTCCATTCTTTTTTAATTGAACAATAATGTTGTACCAACGATCTTTAAAGAAGTATAAAATCGCCGGTTCTTTCGTTTTCCAATAACTACCGTCTGATTCTATGACTAATGTTTTGTTATCACCAAATACAATATAGTCATCTTGAATATCTAATACAACCGCTTCATCCCATGAACGATGTGGTTTTTTATTATGTTTATAACACTGTATCTGTAAGCAATCCCCCACTTTCAACTCTTTCATATTAACCTTCCTTCGACATCATTATATAATAAAGAGAAAAAAAAAGAAAGTAAAAAACTTTACTTTCCATTTAACTGTTCTTCTAAAACTGCAAAAGCTTTTTGAAATTGATCATCATTATCATGAGTTGGATTTTCTAAATAACTATCGTTTAATTCAATTGTTACATCAGGAGTAATTCCTTTTTTATGAACCCAGTTACCTTTTGGAGTCAACCATTTTTTCGTTGTAAATTTATATTGTGTTCCATCTTGCAATGTATTCAACTCTTGAACAGTACCTTTTCCATAGCTTTTTGTTCCTACTACTTTTGCCCCATATGATTCTTTCATCGCTGCTGTAAATAATTCTGAGGCCGAAGCAGATCCTTCGTTTTGTAGTAAGACAACTGGATAATCTTTCGTTTCTTTTCCGGTAGAATAGTATTTTGTCTTTTTGTCTTTGTCTTCAATTTGATAAAGAACATGTTTCTTATCCATAAATAGAGATAGCATATCAGATACAACGGTCAGATGGCCACCTGTATTACCACGTAAGTCAATGACCATTCCTTCTACTTGTTCTTTTTCTAATTTCTCAACTGCTTTTTTAAATTGACTATACGTTGTTGCGGAAAAAATATCGATTTGAATATATCCCATTTTATGATTGTTTCTCTCAATCACTTCTGAAGAAACAGATTGAATAATGATAATACTTCTTTCTAATTTAGCTGTTTTCTCTTCTCCTTCATGTGTATATACAACTTGGAACTTTCCATCTTTTTTCTTTTTCGTATAGTTTGAAAATTCACTTGTTTTTTGTTTTGTCAAATCTTTATCATCGATTTTCTTAATAATATCTCCAGCTTGAATACCTGCTTTATCCGCTGAGGAATTTTCAAACACGCGAGAAACAACAATATTCATATCTTGATCGTTATAAACTTCTAAGCCAACACCCTGATAAGTTCCTGCCAAAGTAGCATCAAAATTAGAAGAAGTATTCTTATCTAAATAAGTTGAATATGGATCGTCTAATCCTGACAACATTCCTTTAATGGCATTATCAATTAATTCTTGTTCATCTACATCTTCATAGTAACTGTCTAATACATTTTGATAAGTATCAATAAATTCCTGTAAAGCAGTATCCTCAGAATTTTTCTGTTTCGTTTCTTCTTTTAAATAAAAAGCACTGACAAAAACATAAGTCATCAAAATAGATACCATTGCTGTTACAACAATTAAAAAAATCACTTCTACATTAGTAAATGAATTTTTTGTAGCTCGCTTGATCTTCTTATGTTGTGCATGATGTTCCTGCTTTTTATGTTCAGTTTTTAATAAATCATTTTCAGTTTGTTTTTCCATAGCATCACCTTTTATTACTATATCATATTTTTTAATTTATTGTCCATGTTAAAAATAAGAAACAAAAATTTTACAAAAAAAGAAAGCACTACTGTGCTAACTCTTTTAATTCTGATGCGATAGAATCATTTTGATAAACATCTGTAATCTTATGATCTGTTACTTTTAATAAAGCTTTATTTTGAATACGGAAGTCTGCTATCTTTTCAGGTTGTAAATTTTCTTCTTCACTCAAATATTTTTTATTAAAAGAATCATCTAAATCAACTGTATAAATATCTAAATGATCTCCTTCGTTTTTATATGTTGTAATATATGAATCGTATAATGATTGATATGGATCATCACTATAGTTTAATAATACATAATATTCAGATGGAGATTGATTTAAAATTTCTCCAATCATAATCTTATCATATTGAATGATTGCTGTAACAGGTGTATTATCCACTTGATTGTTACGCTTATTCATATACTTACTAACATAACCAGTTAGAAAATAAAAAATGGCAAATAAAATTAAAATAATAACAATAATTTTAAATAATCTACTTCCTTCATCTGCCGTTGAAATTTCTTTAATTTGCATTTTATTTTTACTCATTTTTATCACCACGTATTTATTATAACATAAATCAAAAAAAAGGAAATAGTTTTTTCTATTTCCCAATTGGCATAACACTTACAGAATTAACAACCGATAACATTTCTTCCTGTGATAAAGAAGAAGCTGTAATATAATATTCAATATTATCATCAATCCAAGTCACACTAGAATCAGTTAGTGCTCCAACACCACTTGCTAATAAAACTGGCTCTCCATCAACTGGTGTTACAGTTATTTCAGAACTAACAGGAGAGGTCTCTTGGACAAAAACAAAGGGATTCGCTCCTGCAAATGTTAAAATAACACGTTCACCAGTTTCTTTATCTACTTTATCTTGACTCTCCAGACTTGTATTTTTGGGAATATACATCGGATAAATAATATCATCCATTTCACTTACTTCTTTTTCTTCTTTTACATTTTCACGTGCAACTTCCATATTATTATTTAATGCAAAATAATTCTTTTTAAAACTTGCATTGTCATCTATCTTTTTAAATTTCATAGAGATACTGATATTTCCATTTTTGTCATACACTTCTACCGTTTTAAAATTCAGATCTTTGTCTAATACAATTTTTTGCTTTACTAAATTTTTATTGCTTACATAGTTCACTTTTGTAACAAATTCATAACCATTCTCTGTTTTTTTAAATTCTCGATCCTCTTCATTTTTCATATCATCTAACAATGGCTGTAAAATATATGATTGTGAGCTATTATATGGCCAATCGCTTTGAAATTTAAAACTTTTATTCAACGATGGTGTTAAGACGTACACACCTTCATCATTACGCAATATAATTTGTTCATGATTATTTGTTTTATTTTTTAATAAAACACGAAATTGATTTTCTTTTTGATAAGAGACTGTTACATCATATGCATATTGATCTTCATTACTATATATATTTAAGTCTCCAGTCACTTGATATGCATCCATTTTTTCTAGCTTTTTATCTAGTTTATCGACTATACTTTTCGCGCTCTCTTTGCCACAACCCGATAATAAAAAACAACCACATAACAATATCAAAAAAACAATTCTTTTTTTCATTTTTATCACCCCAATATTTCATTCATTAAATTATATGGAATACAATTTTGTTTATGAATGAATATTTTTTTAAAATTCGGATATGATAAAAAAGAAAAGAAAGGAAGGTATTATGGAAACATTACAAAAAATCGCATTAGTATTTACAATTATTGGTGCCGTTGTATGGGGAATCTATGGACTATTTGATATTAACATTGTCGCTTCCTTATTCGGTGACCAATCTATGATTGCGAGAATTATATATATCCTAGTAGGAATATGTGGTCTTATTAATATTGGAATCTTTTTTACTGATTTGGATCGAAAATAAAAGAATATTTATCATTTTTTTGATATGTATTCTTTTTTTATTGTTCTTAAAAAAAACAGATAAGAGTTACTTATCTATTTTTTTACGATTTTAATTTTTACTTTCTTCGTTTTTGGAATATATTGAATACGAACATCTTCTCCCTCTACTTCAACTGGAACTTCATGTTCTCCTTCTGTATATCCATCCAAATCCAAATAAGCAGTAATATCTTCTGTCTTAATTGTATCTAATACTGTGTTAACACCTTTTAATACAACTGAAACTTTAGTATCGGCTGCTGAAAGTCCTTGAACAGTGTATTCATCACTTAAATTACGATATTCGATTGATACATCATTTACTTCTTTGTCAACTGACTTACCAAGTTTTACATTAATTGTAATATTATTAACACTCATAGAACGAACACCAACAGGACGTTTAATTTCTTGTTTGTATTGTCTATCTGTATTTAGATCTTTTACATCAATGTATACTGGAACATATCTTAATTTATCTAAAGCACTTTCACTACCATATACTGTAACACGTGATTCATTTGTTGTAATTTCACTAATCGCATATCCAAAACTAATATCTCCATTTGGAATAACACGAATTGGTAATTCTTTACTTGGTGAATCAATCGTTACTTCTGCTGAAACTTTGCTTGGTACGATTTCTACATTTACTGAATCACCATTTTTATCGTATGCTTTTAAAGGAATATCATTTAATTTTACAGTTCCTTCTTCTTGTGAGATAAGATTTTCAATATCAACTAATGCTTTAACAGTTGAAACTTCTTTTAAGCGATGTTCTGCTCCTTTAATAACAACTTTATCTGTATTTAAATTAACACTTTTTAATACTAACTTACTGTCTAATGAATCTTGATTCAAAATATCTGTATCAAGCGTTCTTGTCTCAGATACTTTTGGATAAATCATAACCGTTGCGACACTTGGATTTACTTTATATTCGATAGAAGGTAAAATCTGATTGTATTTAATATTTACCTTATGCATACCAGGTTTTAAATCTGATAAATCTACAGTAATATCTTGCGATGGACTTTGTTTTGCGAAATATAAATCCGCTTTACGACCAATTAAAGTAACATCAACTTTTTTTGGTAATCCTTCAACAACATATGCTTCTTCATTATAAGTGGCATGAACAGGTTGTTCTTTTAATACTTCTGCTGAATTTTCAGAGAATAATAAAATCTTTTGATCAATCACAACAAACACAATAATTGCCATAAATAAAGATAAGAATAATAGTGTGTTTGTTTTTGACAACCAACGTTCTATTTTTTTGCTTGAAGCTTTAAAGGAATCGCTAATCCATAATACAACTTTTGTAATAGGAACAACAATTTTACGATCAATAATCTTCCAAATATTGCGGAAAAAGATTCTGAATGGTCTAAATAGCTTCATTCTCATCATCCTCCTCTTCATCCGTTGTTACAAATGCTTTCTTTGGACGTAATTCATCTAAAAGCATTAATTTAAATTCATCTAATGTTAAATTATAATTTAAAACACCACCAATAGCAATTGAAATTCTTCCTGTTTCTTCAGAAACAACTAAAGCAATACAATCTGTTTCTTCACTAATTCCAAGAGCCGCACGGTGTCTAGTTCCTAAACGTTTACTAATTTTCATACTATCACTTGTTGGGAATACAGCTCCTGCACATGTAATTTTATCCCCTTGGATAATAACACCACCATCATGCATTGGATTGTTTGGGAAGAATAGAGAAATTAATAAGTCACTCGAAATATCAGCATATATTTTCTTAGCTTTTTCGATATATTCTGTCAAACTATTATCACGTTCTAAAACAATCAATGCTCCAATATGTGCTTTCTTTAAATAATCAACTGCTTGAATAATCTCATAAACCATTTTTTCACGTTCATCTACAGTCAATACCTTATGACGACCTAGTAATTGACTACGCCCTAATTGTTCTAACACATTGCGAATCTCTGGTTGGAAAATAATAATGAGCGCAAGTGGTCCCCACATAATAACATAGTCTAATAAATATCCGATTGTGACAAGGTCTAATAAATCACTGACAATCTTTAAAATAACAATAAATAAAATTCCTTTAAACAAAAGAATCATTTTTACATTTTTTCTTAAACTTTTTAAAATATAATAAAAAACAAGCCATACCAGTAATACATCTAGCAGTCGTTTTCCGAACAGAATCATACTATCAAATGTCATATATTACCTCCATCTACACTATAACCAATTATACCATAAGTTGTTACACTTTAAAACAAAAAAGAGACAAAGTCTCTTTAAATTTTCCATTCATCCATTTCATCTGATGCCTCATCACTTAGTTTTGGAGCTGCAATTTCATCTTCTTCCGCTGTACTTTCTTCTGCCTGAGAAGGATTAGAAGCACCATAAATATCACTATCATTAATTTCTTCTACTACCGGCGGTGTATCTTCTTTTTCTTCTTCTACTTTTGGTTCTTCAGAAGCTTCTGATACACTTTCTAAATCTTCTAGAGGTTCTAATGGTTCTAAAGAATCTAATTGTTCAGTATCTGCTTGTTCCTCTGCTTTTTCTTCTGAATTGTCATGATGTTTATAATCTTCTGGCACTGAGAATTCTTCTCCAAATTTTGGCTTTTCTACTGGTGCGTATAAAGATTCATCAACCGTCGCATCTGTTTCTGGAGCATCAGCTACAGATTCTGTTTCTTCTACCACATTAGAATCATCTTGCTTATTTTCTTCAATCTTTTCCGCAGAAACCGTATCACTTGTCATTGCAAAAGGATCTTCAAATCCTAAACTATCAGCGGTACTATTTACTTCTGCTACTGGACTTACTAATGGAGTAACAGGAATTTCATTATTTAAAGTTTCTGCTTCTCTTTTATTTTCTTCCTCTATAGTCTTTTTATGTTCTTTCTTTTTTTGTTTATTCTCATGGATAAAATCAGTTTTCTCTGCCAAATATCCGATTAATGCCATTACTAAAATAATTGAAATAACAATAATCCAAATATAATTATTAATGATAAAATCCATAATTCCCCTCCTATTCTTATACTACTTTCAGTTTATCACATTTATCTTTTGATAACAAGTATTTATTTTTCTAAATAATCTGCACCTTTAAATGGTTCTTCTTGTAATAAACCCGGATAGTTTTGTTGACGTAATGCTTCGTAAACCATAATGGCAACAGTATTGGAAACATTCAATGCTCGAACACCATCAGTCATTGGAATACGCATACAATGTTCTAAATCATCCTGTAAGATTTCTTTCGGAATACCTGTACTTTCTTTTCCAAAGATAAAATAAATGTTTTCATTGCAATCATGATAGTCAAATGTTGTATGTGGTTTTCTTCCATATCTTGTTAGATAGTAATAAGTACCAGGATTTTTACTTTTAAAATCCTCATAGTTTTCATATACCGTATAATGACACTTAGAAATATAATTGACACCACTACGTTTAATACTATGTTCATCTAAACGAAAGCCGAGTGGTTTAATCAAATGTAAATGCGTATTTGTGGCAACACAAGTACGCATAATATTTCCTGTATTTTGTGGAATTTCTGGTTGATACAGTACTACATGAATCATTTTAATAAACTCCGTTCTTGTCTAAAAAGTGTTCTACATCTTGAATACTAGAAACACGAGAAACTGTATTCATAACATCCATGATTTTACCATCGCGGAAATACCATAAATTAGGTGTAACAGATAAAGCAATTGATTGATTTTTTAATGTATCTGATAGATACTTGTCTTCATAATCATCATAGATACTAGAATCTGTAATCATACTACTATCTAAATAGATAAATTCATTTGTTAATTCTTTACGGATAATTAAATCATGTAGTTCATCTTCTAAACTTTTATTTTCAGTACTATCACTTGGAGCTAAATAAACAATGACATTTGGATTATCTAATAAATAGCTGGATAATTCATCACTCTTTAACTCTGACACTACTCCATCCATTACGTTAGATTTTTCCACACTCTGTGACATTTGATACCATCTCACACAGTACGCAACAATTCCTAAACTAACAATAATAACAAGTGCGAAAATAATATAATTCTTTTTTGGAATTTCTCTCATATGCATCCTCCTATTCCATATCTTCTTTCACTTCTACATCTTGAATGGTTACCACTGGTAATGTAATGTGTTCTTCGGCTGCTAATTCTTTAAAGTTCTCTCTAAACTTAGCTAATTCTTTCACGATGCTATCTGGATAAATACGTTTACTAGTCTTGATTGCTGTATAAACATCTTCCAACGTTACCTTGTCTTTATTTTGGAATAAGGCATTGGAAAAAGCTTGAGTTAAAACCGACAAGGCAACATCTGGATACATAGCTGACAATCCATAAACACGTTTAAATTCTGAAGTTGCATCAACAATGGCTTCCATTAAAGTCTGAACAACATAACCATTATATGCGAATTTGACACCGGTTTGTTTTTCTAATTTAGGAAGTGTTCCCATTAATATTTTAACAGTGGTATCACGATCCGGTTCTAATACGTCAATACGTTCAAAACGTCTTAAAAAGGCACGGTCACGAACAACATAAGTATCATATTCAATCGTTGTTGTTGCTCCTACTACTTTAATCTCACCACGGTCTAATCCGGCTTTTAACATATTCGCTAAGTCCATAGATTCACCTTTTCCAATTAAAGTATGAATTTCATCAATAAATAAGATAATTTTACTTTTATGTTTTAGTTCATCAACTAACAAATGCATAATCATTTCTTCTTGATTTCCAACTTGTACTTTTCCAACTAAAGAACTAGAAACTAATTTGATAATGTGATAATCCTTTAATGCATTTGGTACATTTCCACGTTGGATCAAATAAGCAAGTCCCTCGACAATGGCTGTTTTACCAATACCAGGCTTTCCGACTAACAGTCCTGACTTTTCTGGTGTTAATAAAACAATCATTAATCTCTTCAACTCTTCTTCACGAGCAATTGCAGGATTTGTCACATAATTTTTTAACGTTAAATCTTCCCCATAAGTGTCTAAGACACTAAAGGATAATTCATCTGTATCAGTAGGAATCGGAGCAATAGGCTGTACTGATGAGTCCACAACAGGGGTATCGTTCTCCAATACTTCTTGATTTAATTCCATACCAGCTTCTTCACTTAAAGAACCAATACGCATGCTATCTACTTCATTTGTAGATTCAGAGCCATCAATAAACTCTATTTTCTCCATATGATTCCCTCCTATTCTTCAATATAACCATTTTTTTGAAACATCGATACAATGACATCACGATCTTGATCTCCACGAATACGATTATAAGAACTTTTTTCTTTTCCGTTCTCAATAAATACCGTCATTGGAGTAGCATTTCCATAACTAATCTTCGCATTTAACTTAGAATTTTCCGTATCGCTTAATTTACTTACATCGATAAAATAAACTTTTACTTGATATTCTTTTATAACACTATTTAACTTAGGTTCATATGTTGCACAATGAGAACAACTACTAGAACCAATAAATAAAATAAAACTTTGTTTCTCATCTAGCATTTTCATTACAGTATCAAAAGACACTTCTTCATAAGTTGTATATTTAGAACATGCTGTAATAAATGTAACTGCTAATACAGCACAAAGAAGACATAACCATTTTTTCATTTTCATCATCCTTCACTTTACAATTATATACTATAATTTGAAAAATGAAAAGAGCTAAGCCCGCTTATAAAGAAAAAATAGCCATAAAGATTTATGACTATTTCACAATTCCGTAAATAATTGTATCGTTAAATTCAAATTCTTTATTTTCAATCATTTTTTTGGTTCCTACCGTATCAGAAACATACCAAACTCCATTTTCATTTTGGAAAACAACTCCATCATCACAGTAAATCGCATTATGTTCTGTTGCTTGGAAAAGATATGTCATTTGTTCTAATGACTTATCCATACTACGATAAACTTGATAATGTTCTCCTTCTTTTTTCCATAAATAATAATAGTTGGATTTCTCATCGAATTCTAATATTTCATTGTCTGATTCTCTGACAATACTACTAGAAGCAAAATATAACTCACTATTTAATGCATCGTAAATATTACGATTTTCAAACTCTTTACCATTATAATATAAAATCATTCCTTCTTCATTGTCACACTTATGGATTAATTGATCACGAACATCAAAGTAATATTGTACACGATTACTACGATCCATAATATAAACACGATCGCCTACAACTCCTTGAATATAGGAATCAAAAGAAATAGTAACTGGCATTTTAATTTGATCTACTTTGCCGGTATTTACATTCACATAATACCATTGTTGAAAGTCATATGATTCATCATAATCAGCAACTAAATAATAACCTTGAATAAAAGCATGTAATGGCTGATCATAATGATCAGAAGAAAATAAAGTGATTGTTTGTACTTGTCCATCCATATCGATAATTGTAAGTCCACGATAAGTACTGATACCTATTTTCTGAATGGCAGAAGGTAATGTTTTTTCAATTTCTATTTGTGCTTCTTCTTTACTACCATCTGTTTGTGGCATAAATTTTTTTAACTGTTTAAAATATTTCTTATCTACTGTTGCATCTAATTTCGTATCATTCAAACGAATCTCATGGTATGGATACAATATTTTCGTATGCTTATCTTGACAAATCATATCAGTTAATATTTTTTTATCTTGGAAAAGTGGTAAATAACAACTGTATTTATTCGTTTGAATGGTTTTCACGTCTTGAATAAATTGTTGATGTCCATCTAAATCTTTTTTCCATACACGAAATTGATAATTTTCTTTATCGATATTAATATTAAAGTCATAATATTCATTTGTATTTTTTGTTTTGGTATGTCTTTTCTCTTCAATCGTAATCGCATTTCCATTATTCATAATCTCATAACGATATACCGTATTACCACGGAATACAAATAAAATTCCTTTTAATAAAAAGTAAAGTAAAAATAAGCCAACCATTGATACAAATAATTTTTTCATACAACGCCCCACTTTCTATGATAAAGGTGCGAAAAGACGCAAGATTTTTTGTAGTGCTCTTACAAAAATACTACGTTTTTTCATATCTTGTAAATAAAGTTCTCGACTGCGTTTCATATCTTCAAAGAAAGCTTCTTTATTTTTTAAAGCAAAGTCTCTTTGATAGATCAATGCATTTAACTCATAGTCTAACACAAAAGAACGTATGTCTATATTACAGCTTCCAATATTTGTAACAAAATCATCAATGACAATACTTTTTGCATGTAAAAAACCTTCTCTTAAATATATTTTAGCACCTGCTTTTAACAATTCTTCAGCATATGATAATGTAATTCCATAGACATATGGTTTATCTGGTTTTTGTGGCAACATAATTCGCACATCTATTCCCGATAAACAAGCCATTCTAAGAACTGTTAAAAAAGTTTCATCAGGTACAAAATATGGTGTTTCTATATAAATATATTTTTTCGCACTCATAATCATTTTAATATAAGATTCTTTAATATAAGATGTTTCGCTATCAGGTCCACTCGATAGAATCTGAACACCCATATCATTATCTACTGAGAAAGATGTCATAGACTTATCAAAAATATCTTCGATAAAGAATGGTTGTTGATTACTTTTATCTTGTTTATAGAGAAAATACCAATCACATAGAAAACGTAATTGCATAATTGCCACACTCTCACCAACAAGACGAATCGCACTATCTCTCCATGGTTGAATTCGTGGATATTTTGATAAATAGTCATCTCCAACATTAATACCACCAGTATAAGCAATTTTACCATCAATTACGACAATTTTACGATGGTATCGATAATTAAAATGAAACCATGTACGAAACAAACTTGGTAAAAATGGAAGTACTTGTCCACCAGCTTCTTTTAATGGTTCAAAATCTTTGATATGTGTTTTTAAACATCCTAAGCGATCATATATTAATTTTACTTGAACACCCTCTTTTGCTTTTTTAGTTAGTAATTGCAACAATTCCTGTCCCACTTGATCTTTCGTTTTATAAATAAAATAGGCAATATGAATACTCTTTTTCGCATGTTTTATATCTTCGAACAAGTCATCAAACTTCTCATGAGCATCAGTATACAATTTACAATCATTTTTTAAAGTAAGAAGACTACTAGAATTCTTTTCATTTAGTAAAATCATATCCTGGTAATATTGATACGCTTTAGGAAGTGATCCACTATGATGTAATCTTAAAAAGGCTTGTTTATATTCTTCTTCTACTTTTTCTAAGGAATACTTACGAGTCATTAATTTTAACTTATAAGTACTACCCAACATGAAATATAAAAGCAATCCAAAAACTGGCATAAAAGTAAGTACTAATAACCATGATAAAGTAACTGTTGGTGTTTTCTTTTCAAAGAATAAAAGTAAAACAACTGCGATTAAATTAATCACATAAAGTGACAATACAAATACTAAGCTAAAATCCATCATACCACCAATATTAGTATAACACAGAAAAACACGATTTTAAAAACCGTGTTCTATGATATCTAATCATCTATCATATATTCTAAATAAAACGCAGCAAGTTTCATCATTGGAAAAAAGTGAAATTTCTTACCAATCTCTTCTTGATGTTCTTTTATTTGACACCAATGTTTTAACACCATTCCCATATAGTGATTATCTGTTTCACTACGTTTTAATTCCTCTTTAATAGATTGAATATCTAATAATTTGGTATTTTTAAATCTCTTCTTTAATAAGTGATGAAACTTTCTAGCTGTATAAACTTTATCTTCAGAAAGTACGAAACTTTTTCCCAAAAGCTCTAATATTTCTAGAGTAAATGTTTCTAAATCCTTAGATTTATATTTGATATATGCCTTTTGTTTTGGATCCAATAATTGATAAAATGGTTCAAAATATTGATGTGTTAATTTTTTTAATTCACCACGGTAAAAGGTATAGTAATTACCTTCTAACTTATGAAAGGTCTTTAATGTATCAAAATAACCTAAACGCATGGCACGACGAGCTAATGTTTTATCAAATACAAGAAAAGATCCTAAATCACAACGTGGCGTAATATATGTAATGGGAACAGAACGATCTTTTACTTTTTTCTTCAGACCAATTGCTTTTAAATCTACCGCAATAATTTCATCAGCACCTAAATCAAGTGCTAACTGAATTGGAATATTATCATAATAACCACCATCAATATATTTTTTACCATGAATCTCTTTGACAGGAAATGCTGGAAAACAAGAAGCAGAAGCAATTAAATAATCTTTCAACTCTTGTGGTTTAATATCTTTTTTACAGATAGAAACTGGTTTCATATCACTTAGATTCACTGTAATGAGACCAAAATCGATAGGAGAACGATAAAAACGTTTAACATTTAAATATTTATCTAATGTTTCTTCCAAACGACTGATATCCATACCTCCGTTTAATATTCCTTTGGCATATGTTAACAAGATATTCTTTTTTCCTTCTAATGTATGATAATCTCCATCCATATGTTCAAAAACATGGGCAAAACTCATGTGATACCACATATGAACTGCTTTAAAATAATCTTTTTGAACAAAAAATGCTCCATTTAAAGCACCAACACTAGTACCAGTAACAATCGAATAATTTAATTTTAATTTTCGCAGTGCTTTCCATACTCCAATTTGATAAGCACCTTTTGCTCCTCCACCTGATAATACAATTGCTCGTTTCATACTACCACCATTTTTATTATATATGGCGACTATGATAAAGTAAAGATGCTTCTATAAATGCTTCTAATATTTTTTGACTATTCACATCTGTATCTATATTTAATTCTGGATGAAATTGAACCCCAATACAAAAACGACACTGAGGATATTCAATTGCTTCAATCACTCCATCAGCACTAATGGCAGCAATTTTGAATTGAGAATCTTTTTGCACCTCATAATGGTGGATACTATTTACTTCTATCTTTTCTTGTTTTAAAATTTGATATAATTTTGATTTTGTATCAACAAAGGTCTGGTGTACATACTTTTTCTTACGATTAAAATGGCTGTTTTCTTTCTCAATTTTTTTCAAATTAGGTTGCTTATTATAAAAAGACATGACTTGCATTCCCATACATATTCCTAGTAATGGAATATTTTTTTCGATTGCTTTAGCAACAACATAACGGTCATATTCATAACTAATATCTCCTCCTGGTAATAAAATTCCATCAGCGACTTCTAATTGTCTATTTATCATTTCTTTTTCTTCTGGTGTTAATTTTGATAATTCACGAGGTATACTACGGCGATATTCTACTGTTTGTGGAGGAAGAATTAGAAAAGGAATTCCTCCTGACTTTATGACTGCCATTCTCTCTTTTTCTTGTACAGATATTAATGGCATTTCTGTTTTAGATTCCTCGCTACGACCTAAAATTCCTATGAATGGTTTCATATTTTACCTCCACTTTACTATATGTATATTTCATTTATTTGGTTCTATAAAACTAGGTAAATCACTCACACATCAAATGCTTCATCGCATATGTTATATTGAAAACAAATAAAGGGGTGGATAATATGTGTAATAACAAAGATGCTTCAAACAACAATGACTGCCGTTGCATCGCTGAAATACTTACAGTCATCTGTATTCTACAACAAAATGCGAATTGCAAAGCTGATAACTGTCTAGATACTTGTGACAGAGGTTTTCTAGGTTGTGGTATTACAACACCATTAAGTTGTAACACAAGACCAGTTATCTTATATACTTGTTGTGGAAATGGAACACCATGGAGTATGCCAACAACAAAAGAAGATGTCACTTGTGGAAATGTAGGTGTTACTTGTTCTAACGTATTTCGTGTAGAAAAAATAGACGGTTGTTGTGCAACATTCCGTGTCTTAGCACCTAATCCAGATACAGCTGATGTTGCAAATCCATATGTAGCAACAAATTCATTCTTTACAATGAATTTAAACTGTGTATGTGCATTACGTTGTTTAAACGATACATTTGTCTGTATCTAAAAAAGAACCGAACGGTTCTTTTTTTATTCACGAAAATAAATATCCTGTATCTGATTTACTGGAATCAATTCATTATCCATTGTAATTAGTTGTCCTTGATGACTACCAATTACTTTTCTTACCATACGTTCTCCATTGTTTAACACAATTTCAACATCTGCTTTATATACATAAGTAGGAGATGAAAACATATTTTGTATTTTCTCATAAATTGTATTACCACGTATGGAGCGATTGTTACGATCTTCTTGTGGTATTTCTTCTTTTGTTTTTGAATAATAAACATTGCGATTATTCTGCACAGGATTTGTTAAATGATTTTGAAATACTTTCGGTAATTTTTTATCCATAATAACCTCCACTATACTTATATGTCTATGAATCAAACTTATGTCCAAAAATATATCCAACAACAAGACACATTAATCCTGCGACAATATCAGTGACTGTGTAATTTCTAGATAACGTTTCTAAAAATAAATATAACAACGATGAAAGAGAAAAACCTAAAATACCACAGTAAGTAATTTTGTAATGTTTATTTAATAGATAGTCCATCATCCATACCATAAATAAAATGCCAAATAATAATCCAATAACATATGGAAAATAAGTTCCCATAGAATGAAATACAAAAGAAATATTTCCTATTTTTTGAATCATATTTAAATAGGTAGGATAGAGACCTAAAATCATAAAGAGTGCCGTACCACTAATTCCTGGTATTACCATCGTGAATGCATCAATCAATCCAATTGCTAACATTAAAAGAAACATCATTGTTGGAGAACTTGTCTGCAATTGTGTATCCATCATTTGAAACCTACTTAAGAAAAAGACAAAAAAGAAAGATAGTAAAAAAACAATAAAATACGAAGGATGAAAAATATCTTTGTCCATTTTGTGATAAATACTAGGAATACCACCCAGAATTAAACCAATAAACAATAACATAGTTGTTAAATAATAATGTTCTAAAGCAAAGGATACAAGATGACTACAACATACCATTGCAAAGAGTATACCAATGGCTAGACTTCCCAAAAAAAGAGTATTCTTGATAATATCTTTACGATAATGTCGTATAGCATGGATTGCTTGATCATAAACACCGAAACTCATGGCTAACATCGCTCCACTTACACCTGGTAAAATTTTACCAATCCCAATAAAACATCCTTTCACAACGTCAAGGAAATATGCCATGAATTTCACCTCAATTCAGTATATGACAGAAATGAGAAGATATGAAAAAAAAGAGCTATGCTCCTTTTTTAGAAAGTATAATGATTAGGAAATAGATATCATATATCATTCCGACCATTGGAATCACATAAATTGGTAATTTTCCAAAACATAGTAATAGTAATAAACATATTTGTAAGAATAGAAATAAGATAGTACCTAACCATGAGCGCTTACGTAAACGATTGGCAGTTCTTTTAACTGTTTCTAAATCTTTTACACTGTGAATCAAGATTTCAGCATCATGACAAAATTCATCTTCTAAATTTTTTATCATAATATTTAAATCAGCATGATGATCAGCTAATAATTTTTGATTACTAGATACAAACGTAAATAACTTCTTCTCTTGAAAACGATATCTTTCTAAAGCACGATTTTTATCTGATAATGTTAAATGGCTTAAATGTTCTGAAATTCCTAATTGCTGACATACCATTGCTACAAAATTTTCCGCTTCACTACTGACAACTGTGATATGCTGTAATCCACCTTTACGAAAGTGTTGTAAGCAAGTTGAAATATCTGGTTTTAATTCATCTCTTACCACAATATATCCAGCATATTCTTTATCGATAGCAATATGTAAAACTGTTCCAATTTCTGTTGGTGGTTCTTCGACCCAGACACCAAACTTTGTTAATAATCCTTCATTTCCTACCAAAACAGTTTGTTTATCTACATCTACTTTTACACCTAATCCAGATAATTCTTGATAGTTACTTAAAATACTCGTATTAATACGTTTCCCATAGCTATGTTTAATCGCTAACGCAACTGAATTAATTGAATACTCTTCTGCACAGGCAACATAATATAATAATTCTTCATCTGTATAACGGGTATGATTGACGATTTTAGCAACGATATCTCTACCATAAGTCAAAGTATGTTCCAAATCAAAAATCACGTGTTTCATACGACTTAATAAATCCAATGGTTCCATACCCCTCACAAAAATACCACTTCTTTTTAAATGATTCCACTCTGTATTCCAATACAATAATAGGAAATCTCCAAGAAAACCAAGATGAGATAATAGGAACAAAGAACATAAAAAGAGATAAGAAAAGTTTTCCTGTGGAAAAAAGATAAGTATTCCAATTACAAATAAAATGAATAACCATATTATCGTTTTGTATACGGACAAACATGTTTTAATACGTTGTAGTGTTCTGGGACGAGCTGTTTCAAAATCTCTCATAAACTCTTCCATTTGAATCCATTTAGAATGAGCAAAGTCTTTCGTTACTTGAATGGCAATGACCCCATCCTTATTCATCATGCCGCCATATACTTCCATATGTAAGTGAGTTGTCGCTATCTTTTCCTGTGGATTTAAAATATCGTACATCACATGACTTTTACCATCGATAATAATTCCATCAACAGGAATTCTCTCTCCTGGTTTCACATAAATAATATCATCCACTTGAACATCTTTAGCTGGAACACGAACAATATGATTCTCTTGCTTTATATTAGCAAATTGGAATGACTCAGCAGTAGAAATGTTGGATTTATGCAAAAAGTGATATAGGATTTCCTCTATTAAATGCATGAAATTAGTTAGACTTAAAATTACGATAGATAATACAGGCTGTTTTAAAAGAAATAATATTACTACAGCAATAACAACAAAAATACGTTCTTGCCAATAAGAGAATGGCGAAAAAGAGTTTTCCTGTGGATAAAATAGTAAAATCAAGCCAGTAAAAATACTAGTCGTAAATAATACTGTGGATAACAATGTTTGGGTTTTAAAAAAGTAGGATAAAACAAACAATAATAGAGAAATTACAAATAAAACTGTGGATAAAATAAAACTTTTTTGTATTTTTCTGTGGATAAAAATATCTTCATCAATCATTTTCACAATTGCCTTTATTTTAACAAGTAATGATTTAGATATTCTCTTATTAGAAATATTTAAAGTCGAATTTAAATAATCGACACGGACTTGTTCTAATTGTGTTACTTTTTTTAATTCCTCTTCAATTTTAATAGCATCTTCTATGGTTTTTAATCCATCTAATTGATATTGTCTCACAGTCTCACCCACTTCTACTTATATCATAGTCGATGACAAATTAGAAAGTCAACAAAAAAAGCAGAAAACTGCTTTTAATGATGGTTTGCACTATCTATCATATTTTTTACTTGATAATATACTTCTTCAACATTTGGTACATCATAAATATAAATTCCATAGTCCTCACGATTTGCTGTATAAAGTGCTAATGTACCACGATGAAACATAGAATCAATCCAAGATTGGTGTATTGCTACATCGCTAATCGTATCATATCTTACACTATGCATAATTCTTCTACCAAATTGTTCATGGTATTCTAAATGATCTTTATAAAAACAATATTCAATTTTTTGAAAACGTAATTTTTTCATAATTGCTTTCATGTCATACCATAAAAATACAATAACATATAATATCCAAATATAATTTGGACTATAGTATTCATTTAATAATAAAAAGTCTTGGAAATAAAAATTAATAAATGTTAAAAGTACTAAAATTAAAATAGTTTTTAAATCAGGAATTAATTCTGTCCAGATATTACATGTTGGATAAATTTTATATACAATATCATTTTCCATATATTGGCTTTTGTCTAAGAAGTCACCACAGTATGGACAATATTCAAATTTCTCGTTCACATATTCTCCACAGTTTTTACAAACCATATATAGTCCCCCCCCTTTTGTTTAACGGGGCATATTATAACATAAGTAACAAAAAAAGGCAAATTAACTTGCCTTTATTTGTTCGATATAACGGTTTACAGCTACATGCCAATTTGGGTTTTCCGCATATTTACTATTCATTGTTTCTGCAGTTGTTAAACCATATCGTACATAATTTCTACTCAAATTGTCGATAAAAGCTTTGATTCCTTCATCGATCGTTGCAAAGTATAAGTATCCGTTACTACCTCTCATACCTCCAACGTTATGATTTACTTGTGTTAATGTACTACAACTCCAAGCACATCCAGTTTCATGTAACATGATAGCAAGTGCTAAATATGGATCTACTCCTTGTTGTAAAGAATAACTAGCAATCAAATAACCTTTACCGGTTAGCGTTGAATTTAAATTACGTTCTATCTTTTCTGCTAATTGTTCTAAAGTCATATCATCGTATACAGTACTAACTCCAGCACCTAATTTTACTTGCTGACCTGATACGATCATCTCTTCGCTTTTCTCAATCAAACTTTCATGAGTTGTCTTGATTGAAGATGTAAATGTATTATCTTTATCGGATTCTTTTAAAGAATCCGTTTTTGGGGTTGTCCCAATGGTAGAAGCACCTAATAAGAAAATAGAAACTCCTAATCCGATAATGGCATTTACATACCGTTTTTCTTTCACAATGTTTCACCTCATCAAAAATTTTTTCGGAAAACATGTTCGATTTTAGCAAAAAAGTCGAAATATGTCAAATTGAGGTCTCATAAGAACATTGCAAGACAGTCAAAAAGCATTGAAAAAGAAGGGATTAACCCTTCTTTCTTACTTTCTATGTGAATATTCGTAAATAATGATAAAAAGAGCAAGTCCAATTAGAATAGTAGCGATTCCAATCAATAAAAAACTAATATCATTCATTAATAAAATACCAAGTGCAATGAGTATCATTGCTACTATAAAAAATGTTGTAATTAGGATTTTACTTCTTTTGTTCATACTAACTGCTCCTCGTATAATATATTTTGTAAGTTATTTTTGACTTACAATTTAACATCTTTA
>ENA-ORMR01001235-ORMR01001235.1-human-gut-metagenome-genome-assembly--contig:-NODE-1235-length-20396-cov-3.873998_pt1 | contig 20396 bp, 16 predicted proteins | sample MGYA00242107_ERZ509003 | MGnify/ENA primary metagenome ERZ509003 (study PRJEB26280, sample SAMEA2338699) | human gut metagenome | biome: human gut; feature: human-associated habitat; material: faeces... | reverse complement strand
AGCTGAAGCGGCGCGGGGTAAACGCGACGATACGCCGCCGCCTCGGCTCGGATATAAACGCTTCCTGCGGGCAGCTGAGACGGAGCATGAAGGAAAGCTGAGCTTTCCCCCGCTCGGCGATAACCACCGTGATTGCCCCGAAGCGGAGAACCGTGATTGCCCCGAAGCGGCGAACGCAGCTTGGTCTGCGCCCCTGCCGCGCCTGCGCGGAGAAGGCGGTACGGCGGAGATGCCGCAAAGGTTCGGCGGAAGCGCAAAGCGGCTGAACGTCGGTTGTTTCCCGAACGGAAAAATCTCACTGCGGTTCACCGCTTCGGCTTTGCCGGAACGCTTTGACAGTGCTCCGATAAAACTTTTTCCGTGCGTTCAAGAATTGTATAAAAATGCATGATACAATTTAGATATAAAGTAAAAATCCGTCCGCCGTGCCGATCGGATAATGCACGGCGCGCTTTCTTTCCGTCCGGCATCCGCATCGGGTGAAAAAGCGCATACAAAACGCGTACACAGTATAAAGCATGAGAATCAAAGCATGAAAGTATGAAAGGAAGCCTTCCTTCGGAGGGCGGGGTCTTTTTATGGCAGCAATGATCGAAATACACGATCTCGTCAAGCGGTACGGGAAAAAGCTTGCGCTCGACGGGATCTCGATGACCGTCGGCGAGGGCGAGATCGTCGGATTTCTCGGGCCGAACGGTGCGGGCAAATCCACCACGATGAACATCCTGACGGGGTATCTTTCCTCGACCTCGGGCGAGGTGAAGATCGACGGGCTCGACATACTCGACGATCCGACCGAGGCGAAAAAGCGGATCGGATTCCTTCCGGAGCAGCCTCCGCTTTATACCGAGATGACGGTCGGGGAGTACCTCAACTTCGTCTATGAGCTCAAGTCGTGCAGACTCGACCGCCGCGCGCATCTCGATGAGGTGATGCAGGTCACGCGGGTAAAGGATGTGCGCGACCGCGTTATTGCGAATCTTTCCAAGGGATACCGCCAGAGGATCGGCATAGCGCAGGCGCTCGTCGGAAATCCGAAGATAATCATTCTCGACGAGCCGACGATCGGTCTCGACCCCAAGCAGATAATCGAAATACGGAATCTTATACGAAACCTCGGAAGAAACCACACGGTCATACTTTCGACCCACATCCTGTCCGAGGTTCAGGCGGTGTGCGACAGGATTGTGATAATCAACGCCGGACGCATCGTTGCGGACGAGAAGGCGGAGAACATCGCACGCACCGTAGAGGAGATACGCCGCTACAACTTCACCGTTGCGGGACCGCAGCGCGAGGTGCTTCGCGTGCTTCGCGGAGTTCCGGGAGTGGCGCAGGTCGAGGTGTTCGGCGCACGCGTGGACGATGCGTACACATATACGGTGACAGCCGATCACGGGCTTGACGTAAGAAAGCCGGTGTTCCGCGCGCTTGCAGATGCGTCGTATCCGATCGTCGGACTCGAAGCGGTACAGGCGGGACTTGAGGAGATTTTCGTCCGCCTCACGGACAGAAAGTAATTCCGGCTGTCAAGGGTCATAAAGGCATCGGCGCGGCTTCGGGAAGACGCGGCAATCTGCCCGGAACGCCGGATGCGCCGGGGACTCATGCACAGCTTTTGCGGGATGCACCTCCTCACCGCAATACCGATGACGGATTTGTCGGCACGGACTCACATCATCACCGAAAAAATAAATTCAGAGAGGGATTTTCAAATGTTTGCTGTATATAAGCGTGAGATGCGCTCGTATTTCACGACTTCGGCCGGATACGTTTTCTGCGCGGTCTTTCTCGCCGCCTCCGGTCTTTTGTTCGGACTCCTCACGATGGAGATCACAAAGACCACCGACGTGTCCATGTACTATCAGGCTCTCATGTTCGCGTATATAATCATTCTTCCGCTTCTGACGATGAAATCCTTCGCTGAGGAGAGGCGCACGCGCACGGAGCAGCTTCTGATGACCTCCCCCGTGGGGCTGTTCTCGATCGTCGCGGCGAAATTCCTCGCGGCGTTCACGCTCTTCTTCTGCACGATCGCCGTGACCGCGCTTTACTTCATACCGCTGTCCCTGTACGGTGAATTCAATTGGGGACGCGCGTTCGGCTGCATGATCGCGGTGATCTTCGTCGGAATGTGCTTCATCGCCATCGGCATCTTCATCTCCTCTCTCACGGCGAATCAGTTTACGGCGGGGCTCGGCACGATCGGCGTGCTGCTTGCGCTCATGGGGATATCGCTTTCGAATTCGCTCATCGACTTCTACCCGGTGAGAAAGGTGCTTGCGTTCATCTCGATATACGCGCGCTATGCCGCCTTCACAAACGGGATATTCGATTTTTCCGCGGCGTTCTACTACCTTTCGATATGCGCGATCTTTCTGTTCCTCGCCTACCGCGTCTATGAGAAGAGACGCTGGAGCTGAGAAGAAAGACCGAATCCGACCGAAATTTACAGATAAGGAACCGTCATATGAAAAAAACAGGATATCTTGCGTCAAAGAAATTCCGTTACGGCTCAACCGCGACCGCGATAACCGTGTTTACCGTTGCGCTCGTCGTGCTTGCCAACGTGATATTTACCGCGCTTTCCGAAAAGTACCTCTGGTATGCGGACATGACGGAAAAGGAGGTGTACTCCCTTTCCGATGCAACGAAGAAGTATATGGAGGAGATCACCTCCCCCGTCAACATCTATTTCGCGGCGCAGCCGGACGAGATAAGCGAGGGAACCTATTCCGAATACACGAAGTACGTCTACCGCACCGCGCAGCTTCTCGCGCAGGAGTTTGACAACATCAACGTCGAGTGCCACGACGTCTACCGCGAATACAATTTCTTCAAGCCGTATGCCGAAAGCGCGGCGACGAAGATCGCCCCCACCTCGGTCATCGTCGAGAGCGGCACGGAATTCCGCGTAATGCTGATCGATTCGTTCTTCATCTTCGACGACAACTATCAGAATATCTGGGGCTACAACGGAGAGAATAAGCTCGTGTCCGCAATCTATCAGGTCACGGCTTCCGATATGCCGATCGTCTGTTTCACGAAGGGGCACGGCGAGACCTCGGGCGAAAAGCGTGCGATCCACACGATGTTCTCCGACGCGGGCTTTGATGTCAGGGAAATCGACCTTTCGCTCGAGGACATCCCCGCCGACTGCCGTATAATCATCGCCGACGCGCCGCTGTACGACTTCATCGGACGCGAGGCGGAATCGGAGAGCGCGAACGAGATCGCAAAGCTCGACACCTTCCTCGACAGCTACGGCTGCTTCATGATTTTCGCCGATTACGAAAAGTCGGCGAACCTCGTCAACCTGAACGAATTCCTTGAGGAATGGGGAATATCGTTCCGCTCGAACACCTATCTCCGCGATTACGACCACGCAACGAGCGTTGACGGCATAACGGTCATCGCCGAATACGTCGATAAGGACAGCGCCGAGGACGGCGCGCTCGGTGCTTCGCTCTACGCGGACATAAGCGAGCTTGACTCGATGCCGAAGACGGTATGCCGCTATGCGATGCCCGTCGATATCCTCTGGAAGGAGGGCGGCGGACTTACCGGAACACGTCAGGTGTTCCCCGTGCTCAAATCGTATTCAAGCTCCGAGGTGCGCCGCGGAGAGGAAACTCTCTCCTCCGGCAGCGAAACCATAATGACCCTGTCGCGCGACAAGGTTATCATAAACAACGAAAACTATTACTCCTACGTCCTTGCCTGCGGCTCGGCGTCATTCACCTCGTCGGATTATCTTCTTTCGAACGCTTACGCGAATTCCGAGATACTGCGCTCCGCAATGCTTGCAATGGGCAGGGAGAGAATACTTACGGATATTCCGTATAAGGCGTTCGACAAGACCGATATAACCATAACCACAAAGCAGGCGAACGCATGGACCGTGCTGTTCACCGCCGCACTGCCCGTCTGCATCTCTGCCGCCGGAGTATTCGTTTACGTCAGGAGAAAGCACTCATGAAAAACCGACGCAGAATAATCATTGCGCTTGTTCTCGTTGCCGTTTTCGCCGTCGGCGCCGTGCTTTACCTCACCGTGCTCGGTCCCGCGCTTGAGCCGGAGGAGACGGTAAAGGTACCGATCGAGACCCAGCAGGGCGAGGCGATCGACACGACGGACCGCATACAGATATTCCCCCGCATCACGGCGGAGAACGTGCAGTCGATATCGGTAAAGAACGAATACGGCAGTTTTGAGATCTACCGCGATCCGAACAACGATTTCCGCATAAAGGGACACGAGCACCTCTCGCTCCGGACGACGAAGGTCTCCGAGCTTATCTCGATCGCGGGATACCCCCTTGCGCGCAAGAAGATCGACTCAAGCGCGCAGGAGTATGAGCAGTACGGGCTCAACGCCCCCGTCGCGGAATGGACGATAACGGACAAGGCGGGCGAGACTCACACGCTCAGCGTCGGACACCGCCTGCTCACCGACGACGGATACTACATCTGCCTTGACGGGCGCGGCGCGGTCTATGAGCTCTCGACTTCGATAGAAACGACGATCCTGCTTCAGGCACAGGATTACGTCAATCCTCTGCTTATGGCGGCGGCGCCGACAAACAAGTATTACGAGATCAACCGGTTCACGATAAGCCACGGCAAGGAAAAGTTCATCTCCTTCAGCCTCGTTGATGAGAAGGATAAGAAGAACCCCGATTCGCTCGCCGAGGCGGCGATGACATATCCCGCGGAGTACGTCCCGAACGAGGACCGCGTGTGGACCGTGTACAGCCTGATGACCGGCTTCTCCGGCGAGAGCGTCGTTGAGATCGGCGCGGACGAAAAGGTGTACGCGGAATACGGTCTCGACGATCCCGAGTACACCGTGGCGTTTGAATACGACGGCAAGGCGTACGTCATATTTTTCTCGGGACTTACGGAGGACGGATATTACTACGCAAGCTCGAGCATCGTTCCGGACACGGTCGTGAAGGTCGCTGCCGATACCGCGGAATTCCTCTCCTACGATCTGTTCAAGTGGATATCGCCGTACCCGTTCGGATACTATATCACGCAGATATCCTCAATCGGAGTGAAGGGCGGCGAATACGACCTGCGCTTTGCGCTGAAGCATTCCGAGGACGCGAAGGGAAACGACGTTCTCGAGGTCGCCTCGAACGACGGCACGGATTTCGCACCCGAGGAAATGGTGAAAAACTTCCGTATGTATTATAAGGCGATGCTCGGCGTCGAAATGATCGATTATACGGGACTTTCGGCGGAGGAGAACGCGGCGCTTGCAGCCGACAGCTCTAATATGATGTATTCGTTCACCTATACGACGCTGTCGGGCAAGGAAACGACGATCGCGTTCTATCCGTATTCCACGAGGCGCTGCCTTGTCACGATAAACGGAAAGGGCGAATTCTACGTCCTGATCGACCGTGTGGAGAAGATGATCTCCGATACGGGCAAGCTGCTGCGCGGCGAGGAGATCGACTCCTTCGCAAAGAACTGACGCGCGGAGTGCTCATTTTACCGTTTTCCGAAGGACAGACAGTATGCTTGATTTCAGACCTGTTACACTTGACGACTCAACTCTCCTTCGCCGCCTCCTCGGAGGCGAAGGGCGGATCTGCGACAGCACCGCCGGAACGGTGCTCATGTGGCGCAGATATTTCGATACCCGAATCGCCTTTGCCGGCGAAACCGCGGTGCTTCGCGCAAGCTACCGCGGCAGGGACGTCTTTACACGTCCGTTCGGACCCGATCCCGACGGTGCGGTCGGAGCGATCATTGACTTTGCGCGGGAAAACTCGCTTCCCGCCGAGTTCGGATTTCTCGACGAGGAAAGCGCGAAGCATCTCGCCGAGCGCTTCGGCGCGGCGGTGACGCAGGACGCGGACGGCGCGGACTTTCTCTATCCGGCGGAAAACTTCATCGCCTACGCGGGGAAGCACCTGAGAGAAAAGAGGAATCATCTCTATCAGTTCCGCCGCGAGTATCCCGATGCGGTGTTTGAGCCGATCGGCGACGCGAACATTCACGAGGTCATGACGTTCTTTGAAGCCTACCGCGCCGAGAACGGATCGGACGAAGCGCTTGCCGCGACCGAAAACGATATCTGCCGCGAGGTGCTCGAAAACCGCGGCAGCTACGGATTTCTTTCGCTTGCGCTGCGGATTGACGGCGGGGTCAGGGCGTTCACCGCCGGGGAGGTCGCCGGGGACACGCTTTTCGTCCATATCGAAAAGGCGGACAGAAACACCCGCGGCGCGTATCAGGCGATCGCGTCGGAATTCGTGAAGTCCGTGCCGGGGATAAGCTTTGTGAACCGCGAGGACGATTCCGGAGACCCCGGACTCAAAAAATCGAAGATGTCATACCGCCCGTGTGCCCTTCTCGGGAAATATACGGCGGTGATCCGATAATCGGCACGACAGCTGCCGCGGTGTCTCTTCAGTGATCAGCCGCACGGCGACGGCGCATGAACCGCAGATACAGAATATGAAAAAAGGAGCCGACGGCTCCTTTTTCTTTCGGAAAACGCGCATGCCGTGAAACGGCGGAAGAGTCAAATGAGGCGACAGCTCGTATTATTACGCTAACGCACGGCGGGAAAAGTCAAGTGCTCCGCCCCGGTCCCGTCCCGCTTTACGCGGGATCCCGTCTGCGGCAAAGCAGCGAGGTCTTATCGGCAAAGAATGGCGAATCCGACGTTTTGCACCCGCGACAACCCCGAGAGAGAACGGGAACGGACTCCGGCTGCCGCCGTATAAACCGTAACAATGCAAAGGAGACGAAAGATTCGACAGTCCGTCAGACGGCGCTCTTCCTATGCGCCCCGCATCGCTTCGACGCCGCGAGGAAGTCTTTACGCTTGGCTTGCCGTCTCTGGCGGCAGCTTCCTGCAGTTCGCGTATTCCCGCAATTGCCGCCGAACCGCGCTTAACAAAATGTTAACAATATGTATTCATATTATCGTTGAATTAAAAGCGGCAAAATGGTAAATTCTTATATAGATTAGCACTCAGGGACCGAAAGTGCTAAAACGTAAAATTCCTGTGATCGGAGGCGGGATCGGTGAGTGCGGAAAACGGCGCATTAAGCGAGCGGAAAAAGCTTATACTTAAAGCAATAGTGGACGCGCATATACAGAACGGCGAGCCGGTCGGAAGCAAGTACCTGACACAGAATAAGCAGATAAGCCACTCGTCTGCTACCATACGCAACGAAATGGCGGAGCTTGAGGCTCTCGGATATCTCGAGCAGCCCCACACTTCGGCGGGGCGCATCCCCACCGAGGCGGGCTACAGATTTTACGTCGATTCTCTCGTCGATCGCTACAACTTTACCGCCGCGGAGATAAAGCGGCTTGAAAGTGCGCTTCGCGCACGCAGGAACGAGCTCGGCGAGATACTTTCCGCGGGTATGCGCATCGCGTCCGCGATGACGAACTATACCGCGCTTGCGGTCCGTCCGGAAAGCTCGAGCGTGACGGTCGCGCGCTTTGAGGCGATGCGCCTCGACAGCCGCAACCTCGTCCTCGTGATGGTTCTGCCGGACACGTCGGTGAGAACGAAGCACATCCGCTCCTCGTTCGACATTTCGCCCGAGGCGACGGAAAAGCTCGTCTCCGTGCTCAATTCCCGCCTTACCGGACTGACGGCGGACATGATAACCCTTCCGATCATAATGGAAGCGGAGCGCGAGATGGGCGAGTACGATTACCTGATCGGTCCGGTGATAAAGGGCATATTCGAATCCGTCGGCACGATCGGCAGCGGAGAGATACAGGTCGAGGGAGTCAACCGCCTGCTTTCCTACCCCGATTACTACGACAACGACCGCCTGAGTGAGCTGCTCGGGCTGTTCGAGCATAAGGATTCGCTGAAGAAGCTGCTGCCCTCCTCGCTCCCGTCCGCGGATCAGAAGGACGGCGGAGTGCAGGTCTACATCGGCAGCGAAAATTCCGTTAAGATAATGGATCGCTCCGCGCTCGTGTTCAAAACGGTCACGGAGAACGGCAAGCCGATCGGCGCGATCGGCGTTATAGGTCCGACGCGCATGGATTACGGGCGCGTCATATCGGTGCTTGACCGGCTGTCCGAGGGGATCGGCGATGTGATCTCCGGCGACGGCGGCGGGGATTCTTCACCGGATGAAAAGAAGGGAGAAACATGATGGACGAAAAGGAAAAGAAGGATATCGCCGGAGACGCGGATGCCTGCGCGGACTGCACAGCCGGTGATACGGAAGATAAAAAGAGCGCGGGATGCGCGAAGGACGCGAAGGACGCGAAGGATAAGAAGGAGCATTCCGGCTCCGAAGCGAAGAAGCACAAATCCCGCATAGCCGAGCTTGAGCGCGAGCTTGAGGAGGAGAAAAAGAAGAGCGCGGAGGCGGGCGACAAGTACCTGCGGACGCTGGCGGAATACGACAACTTCCGCCGCCGCTCCAAGGAGGAGCGCGACGCGATGTATGCCGACGCAGTCGGCGAGAGCGTGCGTGAGCTGCTCCCGATAATCGACAATCTCAAGCGCGCATCGCAGTACACCGATTCGGAAAAGCTTTCCGAGGGAGTTGCGATGATACTCAAATCCGTGCCGGCGGCGCTTGAAAAGCTCGGCGTCGAGGAATTCGGAAAGGTCGGCGAGAAGTTCGACCCGAATCTTCACAACGCGGTGCTTCACGAGGAATCGGCGGAGTTCGGCGAGAGCGAGATCATGGATGTGCTCCAGACCGGATACCGCCGCGGAGACAAGATTCTCCGCTTTGCGATGGTCAAGGTCGCAAACTGAATCAAACGGGATTAGCGCCGCTCGGCGGCGAGATCATATAATGCAAATAACAAAATCAAAATATACGGAGGATTTTCATTATGGGAAAGATAATAGGTATAGATTTAGGAACAACAAACTCCTGCGTGGCGGTATATGAAGGCGGCGAGCCTACCGTTATCCCGAACCCCGAAGGCGCACGCACCACACCTTCCGTGGTAGCATTCTCGAAGACGGGCGAACGCATGGTCGGACAGGTCGCAAAGAGACAGGGCATCACCAACCCCGAGCGCACCGTGTCGAGCATCAAGCGTGAGATGGGCACCGGACATACCGTCGAGATCGACGGAAAGAAGTACACCCCCCAGGAGATCTCCGCGATAATTCTTCAGAAGCTCAAGGCGGATGCCGAAGCGTTCCTCGGAACTCCCGTAACGCAGGCGGTCATCACGGTTCCCGCATACTTCTCCGACGCACAGCGTCAGGCAACCAAGGACGCGGGCAAGATCGCGGGACTTGAGGTCATGCGTATAATCAACGAGCCTACCGCAGCAGCTCTCGCATACGGTATGGATAAGGAAAATGAGCAGAAGATCATGATCTTCGACCTCGGCGGCGGCACGTTCGACGTTTCGCTTCTCGAGATATCCGACGGAGTTTTCGAGGTTCTCGCAACCGCGGGCAACAACCGTCTCGGCGGCGACGACTTCGATAACCGCATCATCAACTGGATCGCGGAGAAATTCATGGCGGAGAATGCCGGAATCGACCTGCGCAAGGACAAGATGGCGCTCCAGAGACTTAAGGAAGCCGCAGAGAAGGCGAAGATCGAGCTTTCCGGCATGACCACCACCGATATCAACCTCCCGTTCATCACGGCGGACGCAACCGGACCGAAGCACTTCGAGGCGACGCTCAGCCGTGCGGAGTTCGACAGACTCACCGCAGACCTCGTTCAGGCTACCATGGAGCCTACGAAGAGAGTTCTCTCCGACGCGGGACTTACCGTAAATCAGGTAGACAAGGTGCTCCTCGTCGGCGGCTCGACCCGTATCCCGGCCGTGCAGGACGAGGTCAAGAAGCTGACCGGCAAGGAAGGCTTCAAGGGCATCAACCCCGACGAGTGCGTGGCAATCGGCGCAGCAATCCAGGGCGGCGTCCTCGGCGGCGACGTAAAGGATCTTCTACTTCTCGACGTTACTCCGCTGTCTCTCGGAATCGAGACCCTCGGCGGCGTATTCAACCGCATCATCGACCGCAACACGACGATCCCGGTAAAGAAGAGCCAGGTATATTCCACTGCAGCCGACGGTCAGACCTCCGTTGAGATCCATGTGCTCCAGGGCGAGCGCGACATGGCGGCGGGCAATACGACACTCGGACGCTTCAGCCTCGACGGAATTCCGGCAGCTCCCCGCGGAGTGCCTCAGATCGAGGTCACCTTCGATATCGACGCCAACGGCATCGTGAACGTCAGCGCGAAGGACCTCGGCACCGGCACCGAGCAGCACATCACCATCACCTCTTCCTCCAACATGAGCAAGGAAGACATCGAGAAGGCCGTCAAGGAAGCTGAGCAGTATGCCGCCGAGGACGCCAAGATCAAGGAGAAGGTCGAAGTGCGCAACCAGGCCGACCAGATGGTCTACCAGAGCGAGAAGACCCTCGGCGAAGTGGGCGACAAGATCCCCGCTGACGAGAAGGCCAAGGTGCAGAGTGGTATCGACAAGCTGAAGGAAGTCCTCAAGGGCGACGATACCGACGCCATCAAGGCTGCCACCGAGGAGCTCACGCAGATGTTCTACCAGATGAGCGAGAAGCTCTATCAGCAGGCCAATCCGCAGGGCGGCGCGCAGGCTGGTCCCGACATGGGCGGCGCAAACGGCGGCGCGCAGACCGGCCCGAACGGTCAGCAGTATTATGATGCTGACTACAAGGTTGTGGATGACGACGACAACAACAAGAAGTAAGAAAAACCATTCGACGCAGCGGGGACAGTTTATACTGCCCCCGATTGCGGCGTTTTTAGGAGCGTAGTCTATGGCTGAAAATAAAAGAGACTATTACGAGGTGCTGGGTATTTCCAAGGGCGCTTCGGAAGAAGAGATCAAAAAAGCATACAAAAAGCTTGCGCGCAAGTATCACCCTGATATGAACCCCGGCGACAAGGAAGCCGAGGAGAAGTTCAAGGAGATCAACGAGGCGAACGAGGTTTTGAGCGACCCCGACAAGAAGGCGCGCTATGACCAGTTCGGCTTTGCGGGCGTCGACCCGAATTACGGCGCAGGCGCCGGCGGCGGCGCTTACGGCGCGGGCGGGTTCGACTTCGGCGACCTTGGCGACATCTTCGGCAGCTTTTTCGGCGGGGGCTTCGGCGGCGCGCGGGCAAACCCCAATGCGCCGCAGCGCGGCGAGAGCCTGCGCACGAGCGTTACCATCAGCTTTGAGGAAGCGGCCTTCGGCTGCGAAAAAGAGGTCAGCATCGACCGCATCGAGCAGTGCCCAGACTGCCACGGTTCGGGCTGCGCCCAGGGCACGACCGCCGAGGTTTGCCCGGATTGCCGCGGCAGCGGCGTGGTTCAGCAGCGCCGCCAGACGCCGCTGGGCTTCATGTCCACCTCGGCTCCCTGCCAGCGCTGCGGCGGCAAGGGTAAGATCATTCATCAGCCCTGCCCCAAGTGCGGCGGCAAGGGCATGATCCGCCACCGCAAGACCATCAAGGTCAGCATTCCTGCGGGCATCGACAACGGGCAGACCATTTCCCTGCGCGCACAGGGCAACGCGGGCAAGAACGGCGGCCCGGCGGGCGATCTTCTGATCGTTGTTGCCGTGCGGCCGCATGAGATCTTCCGCCGCGAGGGCACGAGCGTCCTCTGCGAGGCGCCCATCACCTTTACGCAGGCGGTGCTTGGCGGAGAGCTGGAGATTCCGACGATCGACGGCAAGGTGAAGTACACGATCCCCGAGGGGACGCAGAGCGGCACGACCTTCCGCTTGAAGGGCAAGGGCATTCCCGGTCTCAACGGCCGCGGCCGCGGCGACCAGTATGTCACCGTGAACATCGAAACGCCGCGCAACCTCAACCGCGAGCAGAAGGAAGCGCTCAAGAAGTTCAGCGAGTCGCTCGGCGAGAAGAATTATGAGGAACACAAGAGCTTTTTCGGAAAGTTCAAGCTGTAAAGGGTAAAAGATGTATTTATCGGATTATCATACCCACTGTGCGCTTTCGTTCGACTCGAAAACGCCGGTGGAGGACATGGTGCGCGCAGGCATCGCGCAGGGTTTGCAGGAAATGTGCCTGACCGACCATGTAGACCTGTTCCGCCCGAGGGAGACGGCGCACTGGGAGCACGATTTTTCGAATCGTGAAGAGATCTTTGCGCGCGCCGACCAGGCGGCGGACGGGAAGATCATCGTCCGCCGCGGCATCGAGCTCGGCGAGGCGATGCGCGACTTTGCCTACGCCGACGAGCTGCTCTCTCGGCTGCCGGAGTTGGATTTTGTCATCGGCTCGCAGCATCAGCTCTCGGAAAAGTACGACTGGGACGATCTCTACTTCATGCCCGAGGCCACGGAGCAGGAGGCGAGAGAACAGATCGCCGACTATCTCACGCTTGTGCTGCAAACGGCAAAGTGGGGCAAATTCTCCGTGCTGGGGCATCTGACGCTGCCGCTGCGCTACATGAACGAGAACCACGGCATGCACATGAGCTTTGACGGTTTTGAGGATGAGGTCGCGCAGGTGTTCCGCGCGCTCATCGAAAACGGCTGCGGCATCGAGTGCAACGTGAACCGCGGCAACACGCCGCTGCCGGACGGGAAGTGGCTGAAGCTCTACCGCGAGCTTGGCGGCGAGATCATCACCATCGGCACCGACGCGCACACGCCGGAATTTGTCGGCACGCACGTGCGGGAAACGCAGGAGCTTTTGAAGAGCTGCGGGCTCGGCTATGTGTGTACGTTTGAAAAGAAAAAACCGGTTTTTCACAAAATCTGACCGATAAAAGGAGAAAATTATGAAGATCGCATTGGGCTGTGACCACGGCGGATACGCCATGAAGGAAGACATCAAAAAGCAGCTGGAGGGCCTGGGCCACGAGGTCAAGGACTGCGGCACCTATTCCACCGAGAGCTGCGACTATCCTATCTTCGGCGAGGCTGCCGCGCGTGCCGTGGCAAGCGGGGAGTGCGAGTACGGCATCGTCGTCTGCACGACCGGTATCGGCATCTCCATCGCGGCGAACAAGGTGAACGGCATCCGCTGCGCGCATTGTGCCGATGCGCTCGAAGCGCAGCTCTGCCGCCAGCACAACAACGCCAACATGATGGCCATCGGCGCGGGCTTCACGGGCCCCAAGCTGGCTTCGGTTATGGTCGAGACCTTCCTCTCCACCGCGTTTGAGGGCGGCCGCCATGCCCGCCGCGTTGCGCTGCTCGATGGCATTCAGGGCTGAAGCCATACAAAATGCGGGAAATCAACAAAAACCGAGAGGTTTTTGTTGATTTTTTGCTTTGCAGAAGGTAACATTGGGGTACGGAAAAAAGGAGGCGAAAGCGGACAATGGCAAGAAAAACGAGCGGAACGAAGGGCTATGCCGGCTATCACGGGCGCAGGCGCGGCAGAGGTGTGCTGGCGGTGCTGCTGGTGGTCGTTTTGTTGCTGGCATGTGGCTTTTTGTTTGCGCAGCGCTATATGGTTTATGAGGCGGACGGCTCTGTTCGCTTTGAGCTCCCGTGGGCGAAAAAGACAGCGCAGGACGACACGGCAGACAATAGCGATAGCGGCGACGGGGAAAAGCAGGACGACCTTGAGATCATTGTGGAAAAGCCTGCCATCAAGGATACCCACGCGGTCGAGTTGGACGCTTCGGCGCTCGGCGGCGAGTGGCAGACGGCGCTGGACGGCCTTGACAAGGACGTGAACGCTGTGGCTGTCGAGCTCAAGGACGCAAGCGGCAAGATCTATTACGAGTCCAAGGTTCCCGGCGCGATCGACTGCGGAGCGGTGAGCGGCGGCAGCGCCTCGCGCAGCGCCATTGCGGGTCTGGTGGACTCGGACTATTACACGATCGGGCGCATCAGCACGCTCCACGACAGCCTGTATGCCTACAAGCACATGACGGATGCCGCCGTTTGCCAGCTGACGGGATTCGTCTGGTACGATACGAACAGCACCCACTGGCTCGCACCAGAAAAGCAGGCGGCGCGGCAGTATGTGACCGATCTCGTCACGGAATGCGCACAGATGGGCTTTGACGAGCTGCTGCTCGACGATTTCCACTATCCGCGCGAGGGACGGCTGAGCCGCATCAAGACAGACGAGCGCACGATGACGCAGCAGGAAGCGCTGATGCTGCTTTCGGACGATCTCCATGCCGCGCTGGAGCAGGCGGGCTACAAGGGAAAGCTCTCCGTCTGCGTGGATGCAGACATCGCGCTTGCGGGCAGCGAAGAGAAGTCCGGCATCGTGATGAGCGAGCTTGCGGAGATGTTCGACCGCGTGTATGTAAAGGTGACGGCGGAGCAGCTTGAGAGCGTCACGGAGGCGATGAAGGCCTACGATGTCGAATTTGTCCCTATTGTGGGAGAGGCGACGGACAGCGGCAGCTATCTCATCGAAAAGTAAGAAAAAAGAACCGTCCGATCGGACGGTTCTTTTTTGCTGCTTTATAAGGGGGCGGAAGATCAGCGCGCCATGCGCCGCTCCACGGCTTCGGCGCTCATGGCGGGGTTGATGGTTTCTTCGCTCTGCCGTGCCGGCGGCGGCGCTTTCCGCGAGCGTCCTGCCGGAGAGGAACGACCAGACGAGCGACGCCATCATCGCGTCGCCCGCGCCGGTGGCGTTGCGCATCTCCGCTTTGCAGATGGGCGCTGCGTGCACTTCGCCGCGCTGTGCGGCGAGCACACCGTCGCCGCCGAGGGAGAGGAACACGCGCTTGACACCTTGGTCAAGCAGTGCTTGCGCGGCCTGACGCAGGCTCTCGCCGTCCGTGATCTGCACACCGGAGAGCAGCTCTGCTTCGATGCGGTTGGGCTTGAGCGTGTGCACGCGGGCAAGAAGCCCCCGGAGCTTTTCTGCCTTGACGGTGGAGACGGGGTCGATGAAAATGGGCGCGGTGCAGTGCTCGGTCAGGTACGCGATGGATCCTCGCGGCAGATTTGCGTCGATGACCACAGCAGCCGCGCCGTTGAGAAGATCGAGCTGAGAGACAAAATAGTCTGGTGTCAGCTTTTCGCAGATCTCCATGTCGGACACGGCGATGGCCATATCGCCGTCGCTGCCGCCGACGAAAACGTAGGTCGAGGTGCGCCCGTCGGGCACGCGCAGGGCATGCGAGAGGTCGATGCCGAGTTCTCGGCAGCTCTGCTCGATCTGCAAAGCGCGCGAGTCGCCGCCTATGGCGGTGAGAAGATAGGTTGGCACGCCGAGCAGGCGCATGTTGTGTGCAATGTTGCGCCCCACGCCGCCGAGACTCAGCTCGACACGTCCGGGGTTGGAGTCCCGGTCGCGCAGGGGAGCGAAGGAATGAGCGCCGATGTCGATATTTGCGCCGCCGCAGACGACGGCGTAGGGAAGATTGTTTTTGTTGTGCATGGTAGGGAATCCTTAGAAATTATTTGTGGTACAGGCGCTTGGATTCATACTTCGGCTCGCAGCTGACGTGAATGCCGAGGCGCTTGTAAAGCTTGATGTCCTCCTCCGAGATGATGACGGAGAAGTGCGCGTCGCAGCCGCGCAGGCTGCCGAGCTGATCACGGGCCATGTCTGCCAGCGGGTTCGTCAGCCCTGAGATCGCCAACGCGATGAGTACCTCGTCGGAGTGCAGACGCGGGTTGTGATGGCCGAGCGACTGGATCTTGAGCGCTGAGATCGGTTCGATGACCTGATTGGAGATGAGGTCAAGGTCGCTGCGAATGCCGGCCATGGCCTTGAGCGCGTTCAGCAGCAGCGCTGCCGAAGCGCCGAGCAGGGAAGAGGTCTTGCCCGTGATGACGCGGCCGTCGGGCAGCATCATCGCGCCTGCGGGCGCATCGGTCTCCTCGGCCTTCTGGTTGGCTGCGGCGATGGCGGGGCAGAGCTCGGGCGTCACGTCTGCCTGCTGCATCACAAGCTCGAGCTTTCTGAGCTGGCAGGCGTCTGCCACGCCGCGCGCCACGTCGACCTGCGCGGCATAGTAGCGGCGCAGGATCTCCATACGCGAGGCCTGACGGCAGACTTCGTCGTTGATGATGCAGTTGCCCGCCATGTTGACGCCCATGTCCGTGGGAGACTTGTAGGGGCACTTGCCGGAGATGCGCTCGAAGATCGCGCGCAGAACGGGGAAGATCTCCACGTCGCGGTTGTAGTTGACGGTCGTTTCGCCATAAGCCTCGAGGTGGAAGGGGTCGATCATATTTACGTCGTCAAGGTCGGCGGTCGCCGCCTCATAGGCGAGATTTACGGGGTGCTTGAGCGGCAGGTTCCAGATGGGGAAGGTCTCAAACTTCGCGTAGCCCGCGCTCACACCATGCTTGTGCTCATGGTAGAGCTGGGAGAGGCAGGTGGCCATCTTGCCGCTGCCGGGGCCGGGGGCGGTGATGACGATGAGCGAATGCGTCGTTTCGATATATTCGTTGCGGCCGAAGCCCTCGTCGCTGACGATGTGGGCAACGTCGGAGGGGTAGCCGGCGATGGGGTAGTGGCGGTAGTTGCGCACGCCCAGCGTGTTGAGCCGCTTGATGAAGGCGTCCGCCGCGCTCTGGCCGGCGTACTGCGTGATGCACACGCCGCCGACATACAGCCCCAGCGAACGGAACGCATCGATCAGGCGCAGGCAGTCGTCATCGTAGGTGATGCCGAGGTCGCCGCGCACCTTGTTTTTCTCAATGTCGTTCGCGTTGACCGCGATGACGATCTCCGCATCGTCGCGCAGCTGCTGGAGCATGCGGATCTTGCTGTCGGGCTGGAAGCCGGGCAGCACGCGCGCAGCGTGAAAATCGTCAAACAGCTTGCCGCCGAATTCAAGATACAGCTTGCCGCCGAACTGGCCGATGCGCTCGCGGATGTGCGCAGACTGCATGGCAAGGTATTTATCGTTGTCAAAACCGATCGTTCCCATCGTAAAAAGCACCTCATTCTCTCAACACATAATAGAGACATTATATAGAAAACAGGGGGAAATGACAAGAAAGGCGCACGCAGAAAAATGACTGAAAAAGGCGGGACAATTTCTGCTATTTTCCCCTCTTTACATTCCTGCCCGCTTAGCGTATGCTGTAAATAGTCTCCCTCTGCGAAAAAGAAAAACTGGATTCTTGTAAAAAAGTGTTGACAAAACATAGCTGGTGTAGTAGTATATCACTGTTCGGTTCGCGCGGTTAGCTCAGCTGGTAGAGCACATGCTTGACGTGCATGGGGTCACAGGTTCGAGTCCTGTACCGCGCACCAGAGAAAAACCTTGAAGCTTCAATGGCTTCAAGGTTTTTTTGCTGCCCTGAGGTGCCATTTACCCTTTATCGTACCCTTTATAAATTGAGAACATTTGTAATGAAGCCTTCCATACGCTGCGCGCTGACCGAGCGCATATCGTCTGTGAAATGACCGTAGACGTCAAGGGTAAAGGCGGCGGTCGCGTGACCGAGATTGCTCTGCACGGTTTTGATGTCATCACCGGCGCGGATGCAGTTGACGGCGTAAGTATGGCGAAGGTCGTGTATCCTTGCGTCGGGAAGGCCAATACGCTTCACGATACGTTTGAAGCTATCAAAGATCGCACGGTAGGAGACATAGCGTCCAAACTCATTGGTGAACACCAAGCCGCTGTCCTCCCATGCCGGGCCTGCCAGTAACCGCTGCTTGGCCTGCTGCACCTTCTGCGCTTGCAGCAGCTTCATCACATACGGCGCAGGAGTGATGGTGCGGCTCTTGTTGTTTTTCGGTGGGGAGAAATAGTATGTTCCGCCTTTCCGCTGACTTCTGCGAAGCTGCTTATTGATGAGGAGCGTACCTTTTTCAAAATCAACGCAGTCCCACATCAGGCCGAGCAGTTCGCCTTCACGCAAGCCGGTGAAGAGATCGACGGTGAGCGGAATTTCATACTTGCTGCCTTTTAAGAGATTCAAAAGCTGAGCGGTCTGTTGGTCGGTCAGCGGATGAATCTCTTTTTTGACGATTTTGGGCAAAACACACGCGGTCGTCGGATTGTAGCGGATGTAGTTGAGAAGAACGGCCTGTTGGAGCGCTTTGTGCAGCACACCGTGAATATTCTTGATGGTTTTAGCACTCAGTGCGGGCTGCCCATCATGTTCCTGCGAGAGCGAGTTATAAAGGCGCTGAATCGTGTGAGCCTTTAGCGTTTCAAGCGGAATATTGCCGAGCGCAGGCCGCAGATAAAGCTTAGCCTGCCGTTCGTAGAGATACGCCGTGGAATCCTTGACGCCGATCTGATAGTCTTTCAGCCAAATATCAAGCCATTCATTCACAGTCATTTTGCAAGGCTCCTGGTATGTTCCATTGTCGATCTCCGCAGTGATCGCGGTGAGCTTTTGCCTTACCTCCTTCTGCGTCTTGCCATAGACGGATTTTTGAATCTGTTTTCCCGTTCCGGGATCAATGCCAAGGGTATAGCGCGCCTCCCAGCGCCCATCAGGGCGCTGACGGATCGTGCCGCCGCCCTTGGCTCCTTTTGTCATTCGTGTTGCCAATGTTTCCTCCTTATCTTCTGAAATCATAAAACGGCCAGTCAGTCCGTTGTTTTATCGCTGTTTGTCTCTGTCGAGCCACGCGACAAAGTCTTCGAGCGGCAGCTTGCCCGCTATGCAGGCATCGCGCTTTTCCCGCGCCGTCTTCGACCATGCGGTGAACTCTGCCTTGCTCATCGTTCCGTACCGCACGCGAGCGTTGTGGGCCTTGTAGGAGCGTGTAAATTCCCTCGTGGCAGGATTCTTCATCTGCCTGCTCTGATATTGCACGACGGCTCCCATTTGGCGGCAGGTTTTTTCCGAGCCTTCCATCAGCCGCGTGCAGTAGTCCTGCGTGATGTTGCCGGTCACAACAAAGTATCTGCCGCAGTTTTTGCACTTGTGGATCGCCAGCGACAGGCGGAGACAGTACGCCTTCAAGTAGTTGTAGAGGTCGCGCACGGTGTTTGGGTAAAGCACCTCGCGCAGCGCAGTCTTGATCCCGCGCTCCCGCAGTATCTCCACGCTGTAATGGTAGGCGCTGTTATACGCTGGGCTGTCCAGCATGACCTCCTCTGTGGCAAGCTCGCCATAGCGCATATCGTCGAAATGGAGCAACGCATCGTAATGCGCCTCGCGGTAACGCTCTGCCGTGGAGTAGTCCGGCTGATAGCGGTCATCCAGGCATCGTTCGATCAGCGCCTTTGCATCACGGACGATGGCTTCAAAATCGTTGGCGAATGAAAGGACAATCGTTGCGTCAGCATCTTGACCGTGTGCGTATGTGGATTCCAGCTCGCTCAGCTCCTTTACGAGCAGCCCAAAAAACGGATGCACTTTGCAAAGCGGCAGTGACAGCTCCAGCAGCTTCCTCCATGCGGCCTCGTTCTTCTCCGTTTGTACCAGCTTATTGATCTCGGACAATACGCAGTAGGCATCATAGAAGTCCGTATCATAAAGGTCGATGAGACATTGGCCAAGGTCCTGCGTCAGCTCCAGATAGGTCATGCGGCTGCCTAATGTTCTGTCATACAGTGCAAAGCATTCTTTTCGTTCCGGGGTGATGTAATACCGGAATTCCATATGTTCGGGAAAGACCATAGCTGCCCTCCTGTTAGATATATCAAAATAGATTCAGAAAATTATCTATTGACTTTTCCGTACCAACATTATACAATCAAACCGTAGTAGTTACATTGTACATTATAATCTTTATAGTCCATAATGTCAACTGAAATTTTTGATGGAGGTCATACATGAACAACAACTACGAAAATCTGCCCGCGGTGCTGAACGCCAATCAGCTCGCGGCGGCGCTGGGCATCTCCCGCGCGGGAGCGTATCAGCTCCTTAACACGGGGACGTTCCCCACGCTGCGTATCGGCAAGCGGCTGCTTGTGCCGAAGGATAAGCTCATCGACTGGATCGAGCAGAACACGGGAGGTGGGAATGGCAACTGAAAAAGAAACGACTGCTCCGATTCCATCTGTTGCACCAGATGGGGAGCAGCCGTCCGCGCTTGCACGCACAGACAGTATAGCAACTTTTGAGGAAACAAACAAGCAATTCGGCAAAATGCGTATCTTTTCCATGCCGGAGCTGATGGACACCCATTTCCCATCCCGGCCATGTATCATTGAAAACTTGCTTCCAGCGGGGACATACCTCCTCGCTGGTGCTCCCAAAATCGGCAAATCCTTCCTCGTCCTGCAAATGGCCTATCAGGTGAGCGCAGGAGAGCCGTTTTTAGGCTTTCCCACCCGGCAGGGCACGGTTTTGTACCTTGCTCTAGAGGACACCTACGAGCGATTACAGAAGCGTTTGGCACAGATGACGGAACGGGACAGTCCCGATCTGGTGCTGTCCGTTCTGGCGGACACGCTGGAAGAAGATCTGCTGGAGCATCTGGAAAACTTTCTGTTTGAGTACCCGGAAACGGTGCTGGTCATTATTGACACACTCCAACGCATCCGGGGCCGGATGCCGGACAACG
>ENA-ORMR01001230-ORMR01001230.1-human-gut-metagenome-genome-assembly--contig:-NODE-1230-length-20482-cov-3.007098_pt1 | contig 20482 bp, 8 predicted proteins | sample MGYA00242107_ERZ509003 | MGnify/ENA primary metagenome ERZ509003 (study PRJEB26280, sample SAMEA2338699) | human gut metagenome | biome: human gut; feature: human-associated habitat; material: faeces... | reverse complement strand
GTGGTGGAGAGCTACATCAAGCGTCTGAAGGAGATGGAGGACATCGCCCTGTCATACCCCGGCGTCGTCAAGACCTATGCCATTCAGGCCGGCCGCGAACTGCGCGTGATCGTCGGCGCCGACAAACTTTCGGATCAGGAATCGGAAGGGCTCTCGCACGATATCGCCAAGAAGATTCAGGACGAAATGACCTATCCGGGTCAGGTGAAGATCACGGTGATCCGTGAGACTCGTGCGGTAAGCTATGCTAAGTAGATCGATCATCATTGAATAAGTTTATGGAAGGCCGGGCTGAATAAAGTCCGGCTTTTTTTATTTTTCCGCCAATAATCAGGGGGGCTTCACCTTTGTATGCACTGGTTTGGTTAATAAGATTGTTGATGGGTGAATGCAAATAGTAAAAGTGCCTTCACCTGTTACGGTTGTCTTCATCTGCGGGTTAGTCGGGTATGGAAGGTACACTATAGAGTGGCAGTCGCTATACTTTTATTGTTAAACTATAAAACCATAGAGCTTTTGGCCTAAGTCGAAAACCTTTTCGCCCTTGGTGAAAAAGGCTTTTGACAATGGGCAAAAAGGCTTTCGACTTAGGTCGAAAATGAAAAGAGATATAAGGTAAATATTAAATATTAGTATATTAGGATATTAATATCATTCACAATCTCTTTATTATTCGCTTAAATATGTCGCTTTGTATAAGAGGCCGGATCTGGTGTGTCTGGGCGAGACAAGGTGAAAGTAAATTTTTAAGGTGAAGGCAAGCGTCAGGACTGTCTTCACCCTCTCATATGATAATAGTTAAAGGGTTTCAGGGAATGGTGAAACCCAATCGGATGCTTGCAAAAAAAGCGGTTGCCGATCTCTGGCAACCGCTTTTTTAGTTTGTTATGTGAAACCGGATTGCTTATTTATAGCTGTAGCCCGCTTTCTTCTGTGCGCTGTTGGCTTTGGCTCCGGGGATCAAAGTGAAGCCCCATTTGTATTCCCGGTCTGCCGGTAAAGTATATTCCGGTTCCGGACGTGAATACCAACTGTCGTAGCCGGCCAATCCTTGCTGTTTCAGGTCTACGCATACTTCAACGAAGTTACGTGGTGTGATGTCGTTGATATGCGTCTGGCGAGGTTTGTCATACGGTCCGATTTCCGGACGGTTGGCAATCTCTTCCGGTGTGAAGTTGTTCCACTGGTACGGGCGGTCGGTTGCCTTGCCAGCGTCGAAGTCTTCGACGGAGTTACGCATTGCGTTGAATTCCATCTCGTCGTCTGCAACGATCAACAGGTTCTTGCCTTTACCGCCTAATGAAATCCAACGGGTATCGCAGTGGTGGCCGTTTTCCTGCGGACGGACGTATGGGAAATACTGTTCTTCAGCCGTGCTCTTGTACTGTCCGATCATGTAACCGGCTTTGCGGTCCCAATAGTTTTCCAGCGGACCGCGGCCGAAGTATTCCAGTTGGTCCATCGTTGCCGGCAGACGGAAACGTACGCCGATACGCGGAACGACCATCTTGTCGCGTTCGCTGACATTGGCGCGGCCCGGTGAGAAGGTCGCGGTGGCGGTCGCTTCGGAAATACCGATCTTCACACCGTCCAAGTGGGCAGGCGTGAAGTGGGTGGCCACGTTCATGACACCGTCAGGATAGATCTTGTATGTCACCAGGAACTGGTTGCCGGCCGGCAGTTTATAGTCGACTTTTACGATGGCATTACCATCGATGATCTCGCCTGTCGCGCTTGTCACATTGAAGTTACGGCTTGAGAGTTCCCGTATCTCAAGACGTTTCGGGTTGCCGCTTCCGTAGTCGTTATCGTTCGGGGCGCGCCAGAAGTTCGGCTGGATACCGAAACCTTCGTTGAAGTATTCCGTGCCGCCTACTTTATAGGAAGCCACGACGCCGGCTTTCTTGTCGAATACGAAGTTCACTTTGGAAGAAGTCACCTTCAGGTCGTTTCCTTCTTCAGATACGGTCAGCTTGGGGCCTGCGGCCTTGTAAACGGTCTTGTCGGCTGTTACCGGTAAAACAAACTGATCCTGTGCGATGTCGTATCCGGCAGGGATCACGCCATCCTGTTTGGTCGTAGTCACGACAAAGTTCACCAAATAATCGACGCCGGCCTGCGGTTTCAAGCCTTCTACCGGGACTGTGATTTCCTGGGATGCCTGTGGCGCCAGGTCGAGAGACATCTTGTTGCCTTTGATGATTTTGTTGTTTGCCTTGATCGTATAGCTGATCATGTAATCTTTCAGGCTCGTGAAATAGAAACGGTTTGTCACTTTGAATATGCCTTTCGCCACATCTACAGCTTCGAAACCGACATTCTGGTGTGCATATTTCACTTCTTCCATAGCCGGATGCGGAGTGCGGTCCGGGTTCACGATACCGTTGCAAAGGAAATTGCCGTCACTCGGCATGTCTTTGCCGAAGTCGCCGCCGTAAGCATAATATTCTTTTCCGTTTGCATCCTTGGCAAGCAGACCCTGGTCAACCCAGTCCCAAATGTAGCCGCCCTGGAGGTTCGGGTATTTGTAGATCGCTTTCCACTGGTCCCAAAGGTTACCGGTCGAGTTACCCATCGCGTGGGCATATTCGGACGGTGCAACCGGACGGTCGCTGCCTTCCTTACCTATCTCTTCCAACCATTTTGCACTTGGATACTGCGGGACATACATGTCGGAGTTCCATTCCCACTGTGCACGTTCGTAGTTGACCGGACGGCCCATCATGGTCTTTTCTTTGTCCTTTACATATAAATAGGTCTGGTAGAAGTTGTAACCGTTTCCGGCTTCGTTACCTAATGACCAGATCGTTACGGACGGATGATTTTTGTTGCGTTCGTACATGTTGACTGTACGGTCCATATGCGGTTTCAGCCATTCCGGGTTGTTTCCCAACGTACCGCCTTTGCGCAGGTTGTAGTACATGCCGTGCGATTCGATATTGGCTTCGTCGTAAACATACAATCCGTATTCGTCACAAAGCTCGTAGAATCTGCGGTCTTGCGGGTAATGGCACAGGCGGACGGAGTTCAGATTGTTCCGTTTCATCAGTTCGAAATCCTTGCGCATCAGTTCTTCTGTCACGTAATGTCCGGTCTGCGGGTTGTGTTCGTGGATATTGACACCTTTGAACTTGATCGGCTGTCCGTTGAACAGCAGGACGGTGTATGGTTTGCCGTTGCCGGCGATCTGGTCGATCTCTTTGATTTCGATGCGGCGGAAACCGACGTTTTGCGGGATCACTTCCGTCACCTTGCCATCTTCCTTGATCGTCATCAACAGCTTGTAAAGGTTCGGATGTTCCGCGTTCCACGTTTCCACATTATCCAGTGTCTTTTCGAACGAAGTCGTTGTAATCGTGTTCGGGCTTACCCACAACTTGTTTTCTGCCGTAGCAGCCACATTGCCTTTTGCATCTAATAATTCGTATGTCACGTCGATGTTCTTGACCTTGTCAGAATGGTTCTTGATATCTATTGCCAAGCTGAAGATACCGTTTTTATAGGTGTCGTCGAGCGTGGAGACAATACGGTAATCATTGACGGCGATCTTGGGTTGTGACCATAGATAGACATCGCGTTCGATACCGCTTAGGCGCCAGAAGTCCTGGCATTCCAGATAGGAACCTGTGCTCCAGCGGAAGATTTTCAGCGTCAGCACGTTTTTGCCCGGTTGCAGGTATTTGTTGATCAGGAATTCGGCCGGATTCTTGGAATCTTCGCTGTAGCCGACTTCCTTGCCGTTTACGTAAACATATAGGCCCGATTTGGCTCCGGCGATGTGTAGATATATGTCACGTCCGTCCCAACCGGCAGGAACCTCGAAGTCGCGCCGGTAAACACCTACCGGGTTTGCTTCCGGCAACAGCGGAGGTTGCGGGTTACGTGGTTTGAACTCATATCCGTGATTCGTGTAGATGGCAGTACCGTGTCCCTGTACCTCCCAGTTTCCCGGAACGGTAATGTCGTCCCAATCGGAAGTGCTGACAGAAGGATCTGTGATGTTGGCAGGAAGGTCTTTGTATGAATCTACGAAATAGAATTTCCATGTGCCGTTCAGCAATGAGTAGAAAGGACTTTTTTCATATCGGGAAGATAGAGCTGTGGCACGGTCTCCATAACTCATGAAAGAGGAGCGGGGAGCCTCTTTATTAACGGCAACGACTTGGATGTCCTGCCAGTAAGGCTTCGCAGGCTGGTTCGTCGCATTGTCAGCCAATGCAGTCCCCAGAAGGAAGCAACTCAATGCTCCTGTGAGCATCGTTTTTTTGATCATGTGTTTCATATGCATTTTTAATTTAGATTAGACTTAGTCTGTTGAAAAGTGAAAGTTGAAAGTGAAAGAGAGTATATCTTTGACTTTCATCTTTCAACTTTCAACTTTTTTATCTTGCTGCGTAGAAAGAATAACCTTCGGCTACCTGTTTGAAAGCAAGTACGCCTGCCTGGTTCAGTTCTACATTCATTTCTTTGCCATCGGGAAGGTACATGACAACTTCGTCGTCACCTGTGAACTTCAGCAGTTTGGTCGATTCGCCGTTTGCTTCTACGCTCCAGCTCTTGTCTGCTTCATTGAAAACCAGATCGACCGCTTTTTCTTCTCCTTCTTTTTGGATGTGGTAGCCGTCTTTTTGGGTTTCGATGGCATACGTGCCGTCTTTGGTTTCGATTGTTTTTACCGTACCGGCATCTGCAACAGGGTTGCTTCCGCTCCAGAATTCAATCGAGTTTAAAACCAATATGTCGGCTAATGCAGAGATTTCATAAACCGGAACAATCCAGAATGCAACGAATACTAACTCGTTTACAAACTTGCTGTCGATATTTCTGTTCCAATCCAACAGCTTATTTGACAACCCAAATGATCCAATGCATGATGAGAATAATACACTGCTGGCAAGCGTTGCTGCCACTAATAAAGTTAGACTTTTTTTCTTCATGAATATTTAGTATTTGTAGTTAATTTGGGGACGAAGATAACAATTTATACGATAATTGTCATTAATAACAGGACTATAATTATTTATTGGCTACTCTTTATGAATTTCTTTTTGAGCTTGAAACTTTTTTATGAAACAAAGAGGCTTCTAAAATTCATTTAAATGATTTTAGAAGCCTCTTTTTATTTTAATAGAGAGTATCGGTTGTTAGTAACCTGGATTCTGATCTGTTGCCAGTAGAGGGTTCAAGTCGATTGCTGTTTGGGGAATAGGTCTCAGCGACATCCGGCTATCCCATTTCATCGTGATGACTTTTTCGCCATCCGGTGTGGAGATAGGCACATTGTTCATCTGCGCACTCCAATAAGCATCGCCATAACGGCTTAGGTCGTCGCTGCGCAAACCTTCACCAGCCAGTTCGATGCGACGTTCGTTTTTGATCAAAGCCAATCCATCTTCCTTGCCGAGGCTTGTCGGTACGTTTGGCATACCGCAACGATCACGAAGCTGATTCAAGGCAGCCTGTGTCTGTCCGTCGAAACCTGTTGTCTGGGTATGAGCTTCGGCAAAGATCAGCAGTACTTCGGCATAACGGATACAGGGATAATCGCCGGTTGCTTGTCCGTCATTATTCGCATCATTTTCCAACGGTGACATTTTGCGGAAGTTGAAACCAGTCTTGGATTCATTATTCCCGTTTTTGATCCATTCATAGATGAAGTTTGTACCGTAGTTTGTCTCATACCAACCTTTGAAGGGGAATAGGATGGAGGCATATAAACGGCTATCACGATTGCGGAATTCCTGCATGTACTCGTAATCTTTCAGTTTTCCACTGTTGATAAGGCCGGATGCAAAAGAAATAAATTTGGCTTCTCCTGCAGGAGCTTTATATTCGTCCAAATCCCCTTTGATAACTTTATAAGCATTCATACGCTTTTCGATACTGGGAATGGACGGTGTTTTGCCGTCTACTGTCCAGTAAGCGTCGACCAGATTTTGTGTCGGAGTCACAGAAGACCAACCTCCTAATTGATTCGGACGGATGCTTGTGTATCGTGTCATATCTTGGTAGTCCCAACTGGAAGCGGTATATTGACGAGTCATTACATATTCCGGATTGTCTGGGTTCCCGTTTTCCGTATGCCATAAAGATTCGTAGCTGAACATGCCTTTCATAAATTTGTCACGGTCGATACCGTATTTGTCAAAATCTATGTATAATTCCATTTCTTCAGCTTCTTTCTTTTGTGCTTCGGTCAATTCGCTGACTTGGAATAATGAAAAACCTCCTTTATCCATGATTTCTTTGGCTGCTGCTTCTGCTGTCGGATAGTCGCCGAAATAAAGGGCTGCTCTTGCTTTTACGGCTAAAGCTGCATATTTGGTCATACGTCCTTTTTCGTTCGGATAACTACCTGCATATTTTTCCGGAAGGATAGCTGCAGCTTCAGTTAGTTCGTTGAGAATAAATTCACGGATTTTGCTTGTTTCGTCGCGAGGAATGTTGGGAGCATCGTATGACAATACATCGGTGATCAAAGGAACTTTACCAAATGTTGTTGTCAAGTTCAGATAAGTCCATGCACGCATAGCTCGGACTTCCGCTTTGAACCGTGTTTTCAGATCTTCATCCATCGGTACATTCTCTATTTCCTGCAAGAAAATGTTTTGTTTGCGGACTGTTTCGAAGTTATAGCCTTCGTCATATAGGGCACTGAGACCGTTTTGCTGATAAATAGCTCCGTTCGATTCCCATGAATATTGGCAGTATGCATCGTTCGTATACGAATCGCTGTGAACAGCTGCGCCGGGAATGCTTGCTGAGTAAACAGCGTTCAGATTATACCATGCATCTTTTTCTGATGTCCAGAATGTTTCTGTTGCAATGCTGGAAGTCGGTTCGACATCCAGGTCACAACTGCAAACTGTTGTTCCCAGAGCTAGGCAGAAGAACGTATGTTTGAATATATTATTAACTGTTTTCATTTTGCTTTTTGTTAGAATGTTAAGTTTACACCAAGTGAAATAGAAGAAGTTCCGCGGGTGTCTGTTCCACGTCCGGACGGTGTTTCCGGATCAAAGTCTTCCATGCGGTGATCTGCACGGATTGTAAATGGATTTTCAGCCGATACGTAAAGTTTCAAAGCATCGACACCTAAATGCTGAATTTGGTGTTTATTGAAATTATATCCGAATGTGATATTTTTGATACGGAAATAATCAGAATCGAACAACCAGAAATCGGAGAACTTATTGTTGAAAGTAGAGTGTGCACTTGTACGCGGATAGATACGAGGATAAGCTGCATTTGGGTCGGGGTTATCAACGGTCCAGCGTTTCAGGTGAAATTCACGTGGACTGGCATTATCAGAGAAAGCCCAAGCCTGTTCCTGATAGAAACGAACCATTGTTCCAGTTACACCTTGTCCGAACATACTTAATTCGAAACCTTTGTAACGTAAGTTTAGATTAACGCCGTATGTAATATCGGGAACGTCACAAGCCAGATAGTCTCTGTCCTTATCGGTCAGTTTTCCGTCGCCATCCAAGTCTACATATTTAATGTCTCCAGCCTGCGGGGTAATGCCGTCTGTTATGTAGTTGCCATTGTCGATGTCTTCCTGTGTCAATAAACCGTCTGAGCGGAAACCGTAGAATGTACCGATAGCATAACCCACTTTCTTAATCCAAGGGTCTTCGATCATCGGATCATTTGCTCCTAAATCTTTTACCTTATTCCAGTTTTTAGACAGATTAAAACCAACCGTATAAGAGAAATCTCCAATGGTTTTGTTGTGAGATATGTTGAATTCCAGACCTTTGTTACTTACTTTACCGATATTTTGCGAAACTTTATAGTCACTATTGATACCGACTTCTGCTGGACTCGGATAAGATAGTAGGATATCTTTGGTTTGTTTGTCGTAGAATTCACCTGTGAAACTGAAAAGTCCGTTTAGAATATCGAAATCAACCCCGACATTGGTAATCGTTACGGTTTCCCAACCTAATCCAGGATTAGCTGGCTTTCCTTCTCGAATACCGCTGACGATCGTATTTTCGAAGTTATAATTTCCACCCTGTACATAGGTCGCAAAATAATCATATTGTCCTACGTTATTGATATTACCTAACTGTCCCCAGGAAGCACGCAATTTCAAATTATCGATCCAACTGGCATCTTGCATGAAACTTTCCTGGTTAATACGCCATCCGGCAGAGAACGAAGGAAAGAAACCCCAGCGATTGTCTTTGTGGAAACGGGAAGAAGCATCTGCGCGAAAGTTGGCTTCCAACAGATACCTGTCTTTGTACGCGTAGTTCAAACGGGCAAAGTAAGACATTAATTTATCTTCGTAAACATCACCTTCCGTGCTCATGTCGCTGGGTGCGCTCGAACCTCCATTAATACCCGTCATACCGTTGGTTGGGAAATTGCGGCGCCATGATTTTTGTTGTTGGTATTTGTAATGTTCGTATGAGACACCTCCTAAAGCACTTATATTATGGTTTTCATTGCTCCAATTATAATTGGCCAAACCATTGTAGGTCAAACGACTATTTTCGTTCCAGTCATATGTCATCTTGGAAGCGGTCACATCCGTACCGTTCAATTCTGAGCCGGTTACGAAATCTTTGATTTTATTTCTATTGGCTTCGTATGTTTTACCTTTATAGTCATATGCCTTATAGATCATTTGTCCAGTCAGTGTCAATCCTTTAACAGGTTTAATATCGAGAGCGAGGTCGATCAATGTATTTTGTGATTTGTTGTTGTTCCATCCCCCTTCTTCCAAGCGACGTAGTGGATTACGTTGCATATTTACCAGCGCTGCAGGATTGCCCCCTTCATAACTACCCCATTCTCCATTGCTTTGACGAGCTACATATGTAGACGGAACGGTTAGAAGTTCTGTATATCCAATACCTCCGCTTTCTGTATTGTTTGTGTTTTGGATATATTTAAAGTTTGAACGCCAAGACAACCATGAGGTTATATCGGATGAGAGGTTGGTGGTCATATTATATCGGTTGGCGGAAGCTCCGGGGGGAAATTTGTCATCATACATATACCCTAATGAGGTGAAATATTTGACTTTGTTTCCTCCGCTTACGCTAACGGAATGCTTTGTCATGACTGCTAAATCGTCCAGCACTAAATCATACCAGTTTGTATTCGGATACATATCTGGGTTACTTCCGTTACGGAACATTTCGATCTCTTCATCCGAATATGGCATCTCTGCATTCGGATTTTCATTGAATGCCGCTTCATTGCTCAAACGAGCATACCATTCCGAACTTAAAACTTTTGGAGTGTATGTTGCGATCTTCATGGATACTGTTCCATCATAGGTCACTTTTACATCACCTTCCTTACCGTCTTTGGTCTTGACTAAGACAACACCGTAAGCAGCACGAGAACCGTAAATTGCAGAAGAAGCGGCATCCTTCAGAAAAGAAACGCTTTCGATGGAATTCGGGTCCAAATTGGAGAAGAATGTAGCATCTGCTATTGCTCCGTCAATGACAAACAAAGGGGAAGAAGTCCCCAAGTTTCCACGACCACGCATGTTGATGGAGATGGAACCTTGACGGTTGATAATGGTTACCCCCGGTACCTGTCCTTGAACAGAAGCCAACACGTCCGTATTGACACGCTCTTTCAGCTCTTCGGAGCCGACAGACGCAACGGCACCGGTGAGGTTTACTTTCTTTTGGGTACCATAGCCGATCACGACTACTTCATCCAATTTTTGGGTGTCTTCTTTCAGACTGACTTTGATCGTTTGTTCTCCATTGTATTTGATCTCTTGAGTAAGATAACCAATAAATGAGATAACGATTACATCTCCCTTTTTTACTTCCAGGACAAAATTACCGTTCATGTCGGTAACAGTACCGTTTGTAGTGCCTTTTACAACTACCGAAGCTCCTGCTACAGGGCCGAACTCGTCTTCAACGACACCTTTCAAACTTGCTTGCTGCTGAGAAATGCCAACTTTGGGAGTCGTAGTTTCGTTGGCGGCAAATATCACCCCTGATGAACAAAGGGCTACAGACAACAGCAAAAAACTGACTGGTCTTGCGATTTTCAACATACTAATTGTTTTTTGTTTAATAATAGTTAGATATAATAGGCTTTAAGAGGATCTGTTTTCTTCTACAGCTCACACTTACTTGCTTATTTTTAGTAATTAGGGTCAAAGTTTATGCTTGCATATGCGTAGTTCTTGTAGGACTACGTTCTTTGACGTGGCAAATGTAATACATTTATTTATTATCTTGCATGTTTTTTTTAGAAAAAATTAGCAAGAATACTATTGAATGCATTTTAATACCGTTTTTATACATTGAGACAAATATATTAAAATATTTTATTAATATAAACGATATTAATCGTTATTTTCTTTTACTACCTCTATTCTTCACCCTAAATCCTTTGGAAATTCGACAATATGGTTGTATTGTGCAAGATGCATGAATCCATAGTTTGTTTCATATATATCCCGAAACTCTCAGGAATTTCAACCAAGTACACATCTTAAAATGTTAATTAACAATTAAGCGTTTCCGAGTGTTATTTTCTAAACCTATCAGATTTTCTTGCTTTTTTTCTATATACTTATTGTATAGATCTAATATTTATATGGATAGATTCTAATCAATAATTTAATTTGCTATATAATCGTCTGCTTCCCGCTATATATATCACTTTGGTTATAAATGGCTGATAAACAGTGTGATGAAATAGATGTTTCCACATATTAAAGTAATCTGTCTATTAGCTGAAGATTGTATACTTTCCGGTTGATAATCATAGACCACATAACTTACTAACATCAACAGATTAATTACTAGGAAAATCAGGTTTTCTCCCAAGGTTTTCTACAAGAAACAGACTGGTAATTCTGATGTTTCGGTACAAATTCGTAAAACTTAATCATAGTCCTACAAGAACTTCATACAAAAAATCCTCCTTTTTGCCTATACAGCTTTATATTTCTTACAATAAGTCATAGTTCTACAAGAACTATGTTCTCATTTGCATGGCAAATGTATGACAGATGTTAGGAATCATACCATGAATGTAAAGAATCTATAAGTAAGGTGGTTATCACCTCCTTGGATCTTATTCATATAGTGACTATTATTATTAAACAAAAAACAATTAGTATGTTGAAAATTGCAAGACCAGTCAGCTTTTTGCTGTTGTCTGCTGCTTTATGTTCCTCAGGAACAGTGTTCGCAGCTAATGAGACAGCAACTCCTAAAGTTGGTATTTCTCAGCAACAGAAAAGTTTGAAAGGAACAGTTAATGATGTACTGGGCCCCGTAGCAGGTGCTTCAGTTGTCGTAAAAGGTACGACGAACGGTACGGTTACTGACATGGACGGTAACTTTGTTTTGGAAGTGAATAACGGTGATGTTCTTCAAATCTCTTTCATCGGTTATGTAACACAGGAAATCAAGTACACTGGGCAAGCGACTTTGACTGTGAATCTGGTGGAAGATACTCAGAAACTGGAAGAAGTCGTAGTTGTCGGTTACGGTACACAAAAGAAGGTGAACATGACCGGGGCTGTTGCACAGATTGACAGCAAAGCGTTAGAAAATCGCCCGGTTCAGAACGTTTCTACCGCATTGCAAGGTACTATGCCGGGTGTTCAGGTTACTTCCGGCGGTGGCCGTCCCGGACAGGATGGTGGTACGATTCGCGTGCGTGGTGTTGGTACATTAAACACGGCTGATCCTTATATTTTGGTGGATGGTATCGAAACTGGAACGATGAACTCGGTTGATCCGAACGATATCGAAAGTATTTCCGTATTGAAAGATGCTGCTTCTGCTGCGATCTATGGTTCGAAGGCGTCAAATGGTGTAATCTTGATTACGACAAAACGTGGTAAGACAGGTAAACCACGTATCTCTTATAATGGATATGTAGGTTTCCAGAAACCGACGGAAATGATTGACCGTATCAGCTCTTATGACTATGCGCGCTTGTATAGCCAGTCTATGATCGATGAAGGCTTGAATCCCCGTTTCAATGAAACTGATATTGAGAATTTCAGAAATGGTACTTCTCCTAACACGGATTGGTATGATGAAGCCTATAGAACCGGTGTACAGCATTCTCATAATGTAAGTGTGAGCGGTGGTACGGAAAATGCGAAGTATATGGGATCTGTCGGCTATTTGGGACAGACCGGTATTTTACCGAATGCGGACAGACAGCAATTTAATGCTCGTACAAATTTGGATCTGAAGCTGAATTCCAGATTGACGGTTCGTTTGAATTTGGCATATATCAAGAATGACTATTCCGACCCAATTTCTTCTTATGCATCTGGTATAAGTGAAACTGGTGATCCGAATAGTGCTGCCAGCTCTGATCAGATTATCCGTCAGTTGAACCGTATTGCTCCGTGGATTGTAGGTCGTGCTGAAGACGGTACTTATGGAACTATTGGAGATGGTAACCCACTTGCGTGGTTGGATGTTAACCAAACTGTTGACCGTAAAAATCAGAATTTCTCTGGTACCCTATCTGCCGATTATAAAATCATCGACGGTTTAGTTGCAACAGTGACGGGTTCTTATGTTAACAATCAACAACACTATCGTGCATTTCAAAAATATATTCAGTACAATCCGAATAAGGAAACAGAACCGAATCGTTTGGAAGAACGTTTTACCGGTTGGCATCGTGCGAACTTTGATGCATTGTTGAATTTTGACAGACAATTCGGTGAACACGGTTTGAAAGCAATGGCAGGTTGGCATACGGAAAAGTATGACTATACCTATAACCAGCAGTTCCGTAAGAATTTCCCGACTAATGATCTGACCGATATCGCGGCTGGAGATGCTGCTACTCAGAAGAACAATGGCTATACACGTGAGTTGGCGATGATTTCTTGGTTCGGGCGTATTAACTATGATTATGCCGGCAAATATTTGTTGGAAGGTAATATCCGTTCTGATGCTTCTTCCCGTTTTGCTGATGGTAACCGTTGGGGATATTTCCCTTCTTTCTCTGCTGCATGGCGTATTAGTGAAGAAGGTTTCATGGAAAATACGAAAGATTGGTTGAACAACTTGAAGATTCGCGGATCATGGGGGTTACTGGGTAATCAAGATGCATTGACTGATTATTATCCTTGGATGAATACCTATAATCTAGATGCAAGTTATCCGTTAGGAGGTGCTTTGCAGTCGGGGTATTATCAGAAAGCATATAAGCTGTCTTCTATCTCTTGGGAAAAATCTCGTACATGGGGACTTGGTTTTGATGCGACAGTCAATAACAAGATCAATGTGACATTTGACTACTATGACCGTAGGACAACAGGTATTATCATGGATGTTCCGGTTCCGGCAGAATTTGGTTTGGATGCTTATAAAGATAATGTAGGTGAAATGTCCAATCGAGGTGTTGAAGTGATTCTGAGCTACAACAACAAATGGGGTGATTGGTCGTTTGGTGCAACCGGAAACTTCTCGTACAACAAAAACGAATTATTGGATTTAGGTTTGAGTCCGGATGCCGGAGGTGTAACGGCTGATCCGAACAATGGCAATAAGGTTCGTAAGATTGGTGAAGCGCTGAACACATATCGTGTTTATAAAGCAGATGGTTTCTTTGAATCGGATGAAGCAGCCCAGGCTTGGATGGATAAATATTCCACACAGGCAGGTTATCCGTTTGGAACTAAAAAGTTCAAGGGAGGTGATCTGATCTATCAGGATGCAAACGGTGATGGTAAAATGACGGCTGATGACCGCGTCCTTGCAGGTTCTTCAGATCCTAAATTTACGTTTGGTTTGAATCTGAATGCAGCTTATAAAGGCTTCGACTTATCCATGTTGTTTACGGGCGCGGCTGGCGTGCATCGTTTGATCAACCAGGAAGTAACAGGCTATTTCGGTGGCGATGACTCACATCCGGCAACTGTATGGTTGGATGCTTGGACACCGGAAAACAAAGATGCAACGATGCCACGTGTGGCTTATGATGTAACATCTCCGAGTCTGTCATCTAATGTCGTGTCTACATTCTGGTTGCAGAATTCCAGCTATTTGCGTATGAAGAACCTGCAATTCGGTTATACACTTCCGAAGAATGTGATCAAATCGGTTGGAATTGAAAACGTACGTTTCTACTACTCTGTAGAAAACCTGTTTACTATCCATAATATGCTTGTCAATGTGGATCCGGAAATCGGAGATGAACGCGGTTCCAGTTTCCCGTTAACTCAGACACATGCTTTTGGTGTGAATGTGACATTCTGATAAGAACGATTGTTTAAGATTAAAATTAAAGAATAAAATATGAAACGTGTATTAGTATATATGCTGGCCGGGATGGCATTGGTCGGGACTTCCTGTTCGGACTTTTTGGATACGATTCCCCATGACGCACTGTCTCCCAGCACAACTTGGCAAACAGAAAAGGATGCTGAAAAGTTTTTGATTGGTTGTTATGACGGTTGGGCTGATGAAACTGGTATTCTGTATTGGGATTGTGCTTCCGATTTCGGTTTCAATTTCCATGTCCATGAAAATTATCGGAATATCGGAAATGGTAGTATGACTGCCAGCAACGCAGTTGCAGATTATTATAAATTTGGAATGATCCGTCGTTGTAACGATTTCTTGACCAATATCCAAAATATTGAATTTGCGGATGCAAAGAAGAAAGACAATATGATTGGTCAGGTGAAAACGATCCGGGCTTATACTTATTTCAATATGAACTGGCAGTATGGTGGTGTACCTATTATCGATTCTTATGAAACAGCTGAAGAAGCACAAGTTCCCCGCAATACGGAAGAAGAGGTGAAAAAGTATATCTACGACGAGTTGGATGCTGCTATCCCGATGTTAGATGATGCTCCTGCCGCAAGTGGTTATATCGCCAAAGGTACGGCTTTGGCTATCAAGATGCGTTCAGCCCTTTATTATGCCGACTACCAGCGTGCGAAAGAGGCTGCAAAAGCTATTATGGATTTAGGACAGTATGAACTGGATCCGAGCTTTGAAAATATATTTATGGTGAGCGGACAGAATTCGAAAGAAATCATAGCTGCTGTGCAACATGATGAAAATCTGTATTCAAATTGGATGATCGCCACGATGTATAACAATTCGGATGCAGGTTGGTCTTCTATGGTTCCATCCAAAAATCTGATTGATGCGTATGAAATGAGTAATGGTTTGACAAAAGAAGAGGCTGGTAGTGGTTACGATCCTGTTCATCCTTTTGCAAATCGTGACCCGCGTATGGCAATGACGGTTCTTTATCCGGGTATGGATTGGGTTAATTATAAGGGAGAAGAAACGATCATTAACACATTGGATAAGGAGGTGAATGGTAAATCGAATCCGGATCATCCGGGTACGGCTAACAACTCTTCGAAGACGGGTTTGACTTGGGCTAAATATTTGGCTCCGATGTCTCAATATGGAGATGTTTGGTCTTCGAATGCGCAGACGATCATTTTCCGGTATGCAGAAGTATTATTGACATATGTGGAAGCTGAGAACGAATTGAACGGCCCGTCTGCTGAAATATACGATATGTTGGATCAGATTCGTACGCGTGTAGGTATGCCGAAAGTAGATCAGAGTAAATATGGTACTAAAGAAACATTGCGTGAATTGATTCGTCGCGAACGTTCTATCGAGTTAGCTGGTGAAGGCCTTCGTCGTGCCGATATTCTTCGTTGGAAAGATGCAAGTGGCAAGATGGTTGCTGAAACGGTATTGAATGCTCCTTTGGAAAGCTTCACCGGAACGATCAATTATGATGAAAAAGATCCGTACAAACGTGCAGTCATAAGTGGTGTTGAATTAGTTGAAAACCGTTCGTTCGCTCCTCATAACCGGTATTTACCGATCAAGCAGGATGCACTTGATAAAAACAAGCAATTGAAACAGAATGACGGTTATTAATAAGAACTGATATATTTATCATGTTTTAAGAGGGATATATTGGATCATTTCCAATATATCCCTTTCCTTTGTACAGAAAAACACTAACATAGCATGAAGCATTATCGAATTTTCTCTTTTATCTTGTTGTTCATTTGTGCTGCATTCGGACAAAGTTGCAGTATCTCCTTTTCCGGCCGGGAAGTCCTGGACATGAATACCGACTGGGCTTTTTATCGGGGGGATGTGGTGGAAGGGAGCCGGACGGATCTGGATGATTCAGGATGGATACCTGTCGCACTACCCCATATCATGCAACTGGAAATGAAACATTGCGGCGGGAACTCCATTTATGACGGGATCGGTTGGTATCGCCGTTATTTCAAACTGCCTGCAAAATATAAGGATAAACGGGTCGTCGTCTCCTTTGAAGGAGTGATGACGAATTGCGATGTCTATCTGAACGGCCAAAAAGTGACGGAACATCACGGCGGTTATATGGGATTTGTCGCAGATCTTACGGACCGTATCGATTGGAACGGTAACAATGTGCTGGCTGTCAGGGTGTCTGCCGAGCCGGACCCACTGACACCTCCGGGAAAGCCGCAGGACAAAATGGATTTCTATTATTATAGTGGGATTTATCGGGATGTCCGGATGGTGATTACGGACAAAGTATATATCACCGACCCGTTAGAGGAAGATCTTGTTGCCGGTGGAGGTCAGTTTGTGACGTATCCCGAAGTGACAAAAGACAAGGCGAGGGCACATCTTGCGACTCATGTCCGGAATTTGACGGATAAAGATCAGACATTGTCTGTTTTCTCGCAACTGGTCGATTCGGCTGGCCACGTTATTGCTGAGGCTGAAACACCGGTCACCTTGCACAAGCAATCGGACAGAACGGTGGAGCAGGACCTCATTGTCAACCAGCCTGCTTTATGGCATCCTTATACGCCTAATCTCTATACCTTGCGTACGCAATTATTATCGGAAGATAAAGTGCTCGACGAAACCACCCGGAAAATCGGTATTCGTACGATCCGGTACACGGCCGAGGAAGGATTCTTTATCAATGGTGAAAAACTGTATATGCGCGGAGCCAACCGTCACCAGGCTTTTGCCAATGTTGGGGATGCGGCTTCCAACTCAATGCAGGTACGGGATGTGATCGACCTGAAACGGGGTGGTTATAATGCGGTTCGCGCCGCCCATTATCCGAATGATCCGGCTTTCTTGGAGGCGTGTGACCGGTATGGGCTGTTAGTAGTGGAGTGTATTCCCGGATGGCAGTTCTATAATCCGGATTCAACCTTTATTAAACGTTTGTATGAAATCGGACGCCAGATGATCCGCCGTGACCGAAATCATCCTTCTGTTGTCCTTTGGGAAACGGCTTTGAACGAATCCCGTTATCCGGTCTCTTTGGCAAAAGAGATTTTCGAACTGTCTCATGCCGAATATCCGGGCGATCAGATGTACACGGCAGGTGATTACTTCGGGCATGCGGAAATGGAGCCCTATTATGATGTCTTTTATAAACAGGTTTCCAAATTCCCGAAAGACGGGGATGTGATGAGTAATTATCCGGAAGATTTTATAGTAGTCAAGCCGTTGTTTACCCGCGAATGGGGAGATGGCGTGGGCGAAAAGCCACGTGTCAGCTTGAAAGAAAGCGAGGAAGAACAAATGCGCCAGTGCCGCAGCCGTATCGAGCAGTTGAATGGTAAAGGCTATTTTGACTGGTGCATGCTGGATGCCAATCCACATATGGGTGGACATTTCGTTTGGAGCTACAATGACTATGCACGGGGCAGCCAGGATGAAACGATGTATAGCGGTGTGGTGGATATCAACCGGTATCCGAAATTCAGCTACTTCATGTTGCAGAGTATGAGGGACAAAGCAGTTTCACAACCCGGATTGTATGAAGGGCCGATGGTCTTTATCGCTTCTTATAATGCTTCGGGAGATTTCGCCTCGTCTACAACAGATATAACGGTTTTTTCCAACTGCGACGAAGTCCGTCTTTATCGTAATGAGAAGTTGATCGGAACTCAGACACGGGAAGAACGGACACCTCTGTTTCGTTCGATTGTCGAGAAAGGCGGCAGTCCGGTGTTCGTCTTTAATGCCGGGGAATATGAAACCGGAACGTTAAAGGCGGAAGCGCTGGTTGACGGAAAGATTGTGGCAACCCACAGTGTGAGCACTCCGGGAAAAGCCGATCGTCTGGTTGTGGACATTAAGACGGATGGCATTGTCCCTGTTGCCGACGGCTCGGATATGATTCCTGTCTACTTTAAGGTCTGTGACAAGAACGGTTCTTTGATCTACAACTCTGGACAGGAAATCCGGATTCAGGTGTCTGGTGAAGGAGTGCTGGTCGGAGATACGATCAGCCGTATCGGTATCAATCCTCAGAAGGTGGAAGGTGGCGTTGGTTTCGCATTTGTCCGCACGACGAAGAAAGCCGGTAAGATTACGGTGAAAGCGACAGCAGAGGGTTTGTTCGCCGGTGAAGCGGAAATCAGCACGAAGCCGTTTGAAGGGAAGTCTCTGCCTGATGGAAAACATGCTTTGTTTACGGGGAAGGAGGAAGACAATGTTGTGGTAAAACCTTCTTCCTGGCAGAAGCGTATCTTGGAGAAACCTCGCCTGAAAATCGCGTCGGTTCAGGTTGGAAGCAGCCAGGACGGGTATCCTGCTTCCAATATAATCGACAATGACGATCATACTTGGTGGATTGCCGGAGAAGACCGGTTGCCACAGGTAGTCACTTTGATGCTGGACCGTCCGACATACGTGGCTGCCAGCCGTATCCTTTTCCAGAAAGACAGTTCTTCCTATAAGCATAAGGTAGAGACTTCTGAGGATGGCGAACGGTGGGAACTCTTGTATGAGCGTGAATGTACGGGCTGGGAATTTAAGCCGATGACGGTTGACCGGGAAGTGAAATATCTCCGCTTGACAATCGAGAATGTTTCCGAAGGGCGTGCCGGCCTGGGGGAAATCTCGCTCTATTAATATATTATATAATGTATAACATGTCTAATCTGAATAGCATGAAAAGAATAGTATATATGTTGGCAGTCCTGTTCTACGGGACAAGCCTTTTTGCACAAGACAAGCCGTTCGACATTGAGCATGCGCCGGCTCCTTTGTTCCGTTGTCCTATCTATGACGGCCCTACCGACCCGACGCTCGAATGGAACGCGGAGCGGCAGGAATGGTGGATGTTCTACACGCAACGCCGTGCCAATGTTCCTAACTTGCAGGAAGTGGCCTGTGTATATGGCAGTAAAGTCGGGATCGCGGCAACCAAGAACAACGGTAAAAACTGGTATTATGTCGGGACAGCGAACCTGCCGGAACCCATGCAAGGACAGAGCACTTTCTGGGCTCCCGATGTGTTCAAGCATAAGGACACTTATTACATGATCGTGACCTTTATCCCCGGTATTCATCCTTTCTGGGGAGGTGATGCCCGGCTTGTCTTTTACAAAAGCAAGGATCTGATGAACTGGGATCTGGTAGAGGAAATAGAAGGTACACATGGTTGTATCGACGCTTCGGCGTTTCAGATGCCGGACGGAACATGGAAGATGTGGTACAAGACTCCCGATTCCAAGACGAATACGGGTGTGAGCAAGGATTTGACGACTTGGAAGGTAACCGGCAAATGTGAGATTGACGATGTCCCGCATGAGGGGCCGATCGTCTTTTATTGGAAAAATAAATACTGGAACATCATCGACGAATGTAATCTGGGATATGTCGGCTTGCACTGTTACGAATCGGACGATGCGACTAACTGGACCTATAATTCGACAATCCTGAACAAACCGGGCCTCCGTCCGGACGATTTCGACCAGGGAAGGCATTGCGATGTCGTTGTGATCGGAGACCGTGCTTTTATTTTCTATTTCACCCATCCGGGACGGACGTATAAAATGGACGGTATGGAAGTGGAAGAAAATACTTGGAACTATCATCGTGCCTCTATCCAGATAGCCGAATTGGAATATGTGGATGGAAAGATTGTTTGCGACCGGGATAAGTATGCAAAGAAAGTCCCGTCACCTATCGAGCGGAAGAAGAAGTAAACGGGAATAAAAAGATGTATAAAATGAAAATAGATCGTTTGTTTGTTGTTTCTTTAGGGGCAATCACCGGATTGGCTTCTTGCTCGTCCGGACAGGAGGAAGAGGCGAAGGAGTCCTATGAGATCGGGGATATCAGACTTTACCCGAAGCGCCGCGCTGCGAAGTTAAAGGATGAGGATTTTGCCCTGACTCCGCTGGAATTTGATTTTCTGTGCCACATGCTGGAGCGGAAGGAACATGCGGCGAGCCGCGATGACCTCTTAAAATCCCTGTGGAAGGTGAACAGCAAGGAAGTAGACACGAGAGCTGTGGATGATATGGTGAAACGTCTCAGAAAGAAGTTGAAGGACCAGAAGAGTACTGTGAAGATCGAGACGGTATGGGGATATGGCTTCCGCCTGACGAGTGGAGGAGAGGCATGAAATTAAGTATCCGGATGAAGATATTCCTTCCGGTGATGTTTCTTCTGATCGCGTTCCCGGTTGCGGCGTGGTTCGT
>ENA-ORMR01001229-ORMR01001229.1-human-gut-metagenome-genome-assembly--contig:-NODE-1229-length-20485-cov-32.058639_pt1 | contig 20485 bp, 16 predicted proteins | sample MGYA00242107_ERZ509003 | MGnify/ENA primary metagenome ERZ509003 (study PRJEB26280, sample SAMEA2338699) | human gut metagenome | biome: human gut; feature: human-associated habitat; material: faeces... | reverse complement strand
TTCAGCCGTTTGCAGCGGGGACGACCTGGCTCGATTTCTGGGATTTCCTGGTGTCCAACAATATCATGCCCATAGGTTCGATCCTGCTGGCAGTATTTTGCTGTTATAAGGTCGGCTGGGGCTGGGACAAATTCCTGGAGGAAGCCAACGAGGGAAAAGGATTGAAAGTGCAGCATTGGATGAAGCCGGTGTTCAAGTATTTTGTTCCGGCGGCAGTGCTGTTCATCTATATGTACGGAATTGTGAATTTTGCGTGGAAATAGAGAAAATAAGACGAGACAAACGACGGCGGGGGAAGAACCCTGCCGTTTTTGTGTATACGATGACCAAGTACAGATTTGTGCTTGCACAAGAATCTGTATTTAGAGAATGTACATCATCGAGCTTTTAAGCGAGATGGTGTACAAAGTATACAAATCGAGTAGGAGCCAGCCTGCTCGATTGTATAGGATGAGATGGGAAGCGGTTGCACCGTAACTCAAAATTGGGTAGTATGTAACTATTCAGAGGCATGTAAATCAGGTCAATATGTACGTCGAGTGCTTGCACTCGCAAGAACATTTGACATGATTAATAGGGCGAATGTGATTCTGAATAATTATGTGGTATGCTATGTAGTATAAAGATATGAAAGCAGGAGACATCTATGACAGAGCAGGAGATCCGGACGATATTGAACAGACAAAGAGAATATTTTGCCACGGGAGCCACACTTTCCCGGAAATTTCGGGCAGAACAGCTGGGAAAATTAAAGGCCTCCCTGCAGCGCCATGAAGAGGAACTGAATGCTGCACTGCAACAGGATCTGGGAAAAAGCCGGATGGAAAGCTACATGTGCGAGATTGGACTGACGCTCTCGGAGCTGACCTGGATGCAGAAACATCTGCGGGGGCTGATGCAGGAAAAGAGAGTGCCGACACCGCTGTCACAGTTCGCAGCGATAAGCTTTCGCTCTCCGTCACCCTATGGCACCGTGCTGATCATGAGCCCCTGGAATTACCCGATGTTACTGACGCTGGATCCGCTGATCGATGCCATAGCTGCCGGAAATACGGCGGTGGTGAAGCCCAGTGCATATGCTCCGGCGACGGCAGCTGTGCTGAAAAATATTCTGGAAGAATGTTTTCCGATAGAATACGTGGCTGTGATCACCGGCGGCAGAGCAGAGAATCAGGCATTATTGCAGCAGCGGTTTGATATGATATTTTTCACCGGAGGCAAGATCGTGGGACGGGAGGTGCTGAGAAGTGCCGCGGAATACTTGACCCCGGTGACGCTGGAACTGGGTGGGAAAAGCCCCTGCATCGTGGATGCTACGGCAAAGATCCCGCTGGCGGCCCGGCGGATCGTGTTCGGAAAATATCTGAATTGCGGGCAGACCTGCGTGGCACCGGATTATATTTTGTGCGATGGCCAGATCCGGGATCAGCTGGTGGAAGCCATTCAGGCTGAAATCATCCGACAGTTTGGTGCGGATCCCCTGCAAAATCCGGATTATGGAAAAATCATCAACGAAAAGCATTTTCACAGACTGCTGGGGCTGATGGATGCGGAAAAGACCGTCTGCGGCGGGCAGTATGACGAAAAGACTTTGCGGATTGCTCCCACAGTGATGACGGATGTGACCTGGGAAGATGCCGTGATGGGAGAAGAAATCTTCGGACCGATCCTGCCGGTGCTGACGTATAATGCACATGATGCAGAGAAAGGTGTTGCACAAAATGATTTTTGCAGGGATGCTTCCGGGACGCATGCAGCCACGGGAGACTTTGTGGATTGGGCAATCCGCTGTGTGGAGGAACATCCCCATCCGTTGGCGCTGTATTTCTTCAGCGAAGATAAAAAGGCCCAGAGACGGATCCTGAACTATTGCCATTTTGGCGGAGGCTGCATCAACGACACCATCATTCATCTCGCCACCAGTGCAATGCCCTTCGGCGGCGTGGGCGAGAGCGGCATGGGCGGCTACCATGGACGCGCCGGATTCGAGACTTTCAGCCATTATAGAAGTATTGTGGATAAAAAGACATGGACGGATCTGCCGATACGGTACCAGAGGTATGATGAGATGAAAGAGAAGATGTTACGGAGATTTTTGAAGTAACGTCATCCTAAAATAGAAGTTATGTCCTGAAAAGTGTAAGATAACATTGGATTACGTCCTGAAAAGTGTAGCGTATAGTTCATATTACGTCCTGAAAAATGTAATGGCAGGGTATTTGTGGGAAATAATATCGAAATCGAGAAGGAAAGAAGGTAATCACATGAACTTTAACAAACAAAAATGCATTACGGCAGTGATTTTGCTGTTGGTCGCTATTCTATCCATAACCGTTATCGGAAAATACGCCTCCGCCCCGGAAAATCACCAGAAAACCATAGCCTCTCTGGATGAGAAAAAACAGACGGTCATGGAGCTGACGGCGGCATCCACGGTGACTTCGGCGCTGATCACATTGCTTCCGGGAGACACGGCAACACCCATCGCGGAGAAAATGGCAGATGTCAGCGGATATCTGCTGGTGGTTCTCTGCGCTATCTATCTGGAAAAATATCTCGTGACGATTACCGGCTATGTGGCATTTACCTACCTGATTCCGATTGCCTGTGGCTTGTGGATATTCAACCTGATTTTTGCAAATGCCACCTTGCGAAAACTGGCAACAAAACTGGTGGTGTTTGGCTTGGCAATCTCCTTCGTGGTTCCGGCCAGTGTAAAGATTTCTGACCTTATCGGAGACACCTATCAGGCCCAGATCGAAGCTACCATTGAGGATGCCAGGAACACACAGAATATACTGGAAAACAGTGGCGTGGTGGATGACACTAATGCGACGGAAACAACCGGAATCGGAACAACAGAAGTTCCTGGAACTGTTACAGGTAACGTGCAGGAGAAGGAAAACAATAACTCCGGATCTGTCTCAAACATTTTCGACTGGGCAAAAGACGCTATTTCCGGCGCTAAAGATTCGGTGGCAAATGTTGTGGAAAATGTGACGATTTCTACCGAAGATCTGGTACAGAAGGTGGAGAATTCCCTGAATCACTTTATCGAGGCGGTTGCCGTGATGATCATTACTTCCTGCGTGATCCCGATGTTGGTATTGTTGTTGTTTTTCTGGATGGTGAAGATCGTGCTGGATGTGGACCTGAGTGGAGCGAAGATCAAGGGGATGCTGCCGGAGCGGAAGGAATAGATTGTAGGAAAGAGGGGAAGAACATGGAATACCTTGCACACATTGATGGGGACAGAGAGCAATCAGTAAAAGAACATTTACAGGGAACCGCAGAGCTTGCAGAAAAATTTGCTGCAAAATTCAGGAAAGCGGACTGGGGATATTGTTGTGGAATGTTACATGACATTGGAAAATATTCCGCGGAATTTCAAAAGAAGATCAAAGAAAATCTGGATATCCGGGTGGATCATTCCACTGCCGGGGCGAAGGTCTGCGAAAATTTAGATGGCTGCTATTGGCTTCTGACTTACTGCATAGCAGGGCATCATGCAGGGTTGCCGGATCTGGGACGAGAGGGATTGCCGTCCTCTTTACTGGGGAGACTTAAGAAAAGGTTGTGCGATTACAGTGCGTATGAAAAGGAAATAGAAATCCCTCAAATTACCACACCACCCATTGCCATGAATCCGGAAAAGGATCCAAACTTTGCGCTGAGTGTATTTATCCGCATGCTGTATTCCTGCCTGGTGGATGCCGATTTTCTGGATACAGAACAGTTTATGAACAACGGAACGGTTCAAAGGGATTCCGGAGAGAGCATGGATGTTCTTTTGGAGAAATTGCAAAATTACACAGCAAAATGGCTTATAAATCGGAATGATACTACGATTGATGGAAGACGATCTGAAATTCTCCGGAACTGTCTGGAAATGGGAAAGTCCTCCAAAGGATTGTTTCAGCTTACGGTACCCACCGGTGGTGGCAAAACTGTGGCTTCTCTGGCATTTGCGTTGCAGCATGCGGTGGAGAACCATATGGACCGTGTGATTTATGTGATTCCCTATACCAGTATTATCGAGCAGAATGCGCAGGTGTTCAGGGAAATCCTGGGTAGTGAAAATGTGTTGGAAAATCACAGCAATGTAGACTATGAGAGCTCGGAAGAGTTCAAACCCATGCAGTTGGCAGCGGAAAACTGGGATAAACCGGTGGTGGTTACCACAAATGTCCAGTTTTTTGAATCCCTGTATGCCAATAAGTCCTCCAAATGCAGGAAATTACATAATATAGTAAACAGTGTCATCATATTCGATGAAGCGCAGATGCTTCCTCCAAATTATTTGAAACCGTGCATGGCAATGATAGAAGAACTGTTGCAGCAGTATGGAACAAGTATTGTACTGTGTACGGCGACGCAGCCGGCATTACAGCAGTTTCTGCCTGAAAAGTATGTTGCCCGGGAATTATGCCCACGGAGAGAGGAACAATTTCGATTTTTTGAAAGGGTAACCTATCAGAATATTGATACCGTCACGGAAGAGGAAATGGCGGAGAAACTACAGCAGGAGTGGCATGCACTGTGTATCGTGAACACGCGAAAAAGAGCACAGCGGCTTTACGAACGGCTGCAGGGAGAGGGCGTTTATCATTTATCAACCACCATGTATCCGGCGCATAGAAGACGAGTGCTTGCGGAGATTGGGAAACGACTCAAGGATGAAACAGGGAAAAAATGCATCGTCATTTCGACCAGTCTCGTGGAAGCCGGAGTGGATCTGGATTTTACTTCGGTATATCGGGAACTAGCCGGTGTGGATTCCATTATTCAGGCAGCAGGACGTTGTAATCGAAATGATAAAAGAGGAAAGGAAGAGAGCATTGTCCGCATCTTCCAGTGGGAAGACAAGGAAAGGGTATCCGGACAGCGGCAACAGATCGACACGACGAAAAATCTGCTAGCGGAGGGCAGAGATATTACTGCACTGGATAATATCACAGAATATTTTCGGAGACTATATCGCATCAAGGGCGAAAGCCTGGATATGAAGAAAATTCTGGAGAAATTTGATGGTGGAGATTATCAATTTGCGACGGTTGCGAAAGATTTTAAGCTGATTGAAGAAAATACGGTTACGGTATATATCGACCAAGAACCGGAAGCGAAGGCTCTTTTGCAGGAAATTCGGCAGCAGGGACTGACAAAGAGCCGTATGCGAAAAGCAGGGCAATATTGTGTAAGTGTTCGGAAAAAAGGGGAATATGAGAAACGGAATATGTTGTTTGAAGAAATGCGTGATGCGGGGATGGTAGAAGCTGTAGATCTGGGTGCGCAGGATTTTTATGTGCTGACGCAGGAGGAACAATACCGGGAAGACACCGGATTGAAACTGGAAGTGGAATTGGGTGGAATGATGATGTTTTAATATTGCAGGAAATGGAAGTAGCGGTACACGATGGAAAAGTGTACCGCTACTCTTGTAAGTTAATGAAAATTACAATTATTTCAATCCACAGGATATACCTGACATTGAAAGTATAACATATAATTCAAAAAAATCTAATAGTTTTAGCAATAATTTCAATTGAAATTATCATTACGAATAAAAATAGGCATTGCAAATATATTAGACTTGTAGTATAGTGAATTTGTCAGATAAATACAGATAAACTAAAATATTGTCATATCATATCTGCGAAAAGACAGTATTTTACAAAGGGGGTATTATTGTCAGACAGAAAATAGTACTACAAAGGAACAGTAAACGGGAACAGCGCTTTAATTGTGGAAAGAAGGTGGAATAAATGGGAGTCGGAGTAAAAGTAAATGTATGGGGAGACTATGCATTGTTTTCGAGACCCGAACTCAAAGTTGAACGCTACAGCTATGACATCATCACGCCCTCAGCGGCACGCGGTATTTTGGAAGCCATTTACTGGCATCCGGGAATGCGGTGGATCATCGACAAAATCTATGTCAAAAACCCTATCCAATTTACAAGTGTACGACGAAATGAAGTAAAAAGCAAGATCCTGGCAAGCAATGTATTGCAGGCATACAACGGTGCAGACAAAACATTGTATATTAGTACGAAGGAGGACATTGTACAGAGAGCATCACAGCTGCTCTGCAATGTAAGCTACACCATCGAAGCTCATTTTGAAATGACAGAGAAAGCCAACGCTTCTGATAATCCCGGAAAATTTAAGGACATTATCATGAGACGGCTGCGTAAAGGAGAATTTTATTATATGCCATACTTCGGTTGTAGAGAATTCTCGGCGCATTTTGCTCTCTGCGAGGAAGAAGAAATTCATACCGCCTATGATGTAGTAGAAGAAAAAGATCTTGGCATCATGCTGTTTGACATGGATTACAGTGATCCGGAAAATATCCAGCCTATGTTTTTCCGGGCAATAATGCGTCACGGCGTGGTGGATCTGAGAGATTGCGAGGTGCTGCGATGATACTACAGGCACTGGTAAAATACTATGAAAATCTGGCAGAACAGGGGAAAGTATCCAGGTTGGGATGGTGCCATGCGAAAGTGTCCTATGAAATCAATTTGTCTTCGGAGGGGGATATCATAGGTATTACTTCCCGAAAAATAGAGGATATGCGTGGCAAGAAAGTAGTCTGGGTACCGGCAAATCTCGTCGTGCCGGAGATGGTGACCAGATCTTCCGGTGTGGCAGCTAATTTTCTGTGCGACAATTCCAAGTATATGCTGGGTATTGACGCAGATGGAACGAACTCACGTGTAGTGGATTGCTTCCAGGCGACGAAAGAAAAGCATGGACAGATTCTGCAATCTGCACAGGGAAAAACAGCCCGGGCAATTTTAGCCTATTTTGAAAAATGGGATCCGCAGAAAGCATCAGAACATCCTGTGATTCGGGAAAACTGGGAAGAATTGACAGAAGGCGGCAATCTTATTTTCTCTGTGGAAGGGCAGGAAGCACAGGAAGATCCGGAGATTCGGGACTGTTGGGAAAACTATCGGGCGCGGAATGGTGGAGAAGATAACGGCATTTGCCTGGTTACCGGTAAAAAAGCCGAGATATCACGAATCCATAAAGCAATCAAAGGAGTACCCGGGGCACAGTCCAGCGGAGCAGCGCTGGTATCATTCAATGCACCGTCATTTGAGTCTTATGGAAAGGAACAGAGTTATAATGCACCGGTGGGAAAATATGCGGAATTTGCATATACCACGGCACTGAATTATCTGCTGTCCCAGCGGGATTACACCTTTTCCCTGGGGGATTCCATGATCGTGTACTGGGCAGAAAGCGGTAAAGAGCAGTATCAGAAGTGTTTTCTGAATATGTTTAAACCCACGAAAGATAATCAGAAAAAACTGAAGGACATTTTCGATAGCCTGAAAGAAGGCACCAGGGTTTACTTAGAAGATGCGGAGATGGATCCGAAACAGAATTTTTACATACTGGCGCTGGCACCAAATGCAGCACGATTGTCGGTCCGTTTTTTCTATGTAAATTCGTTTGGGAAAATCATACAGAATATAGCAGACCATTATGAGCGGCTCAAGATTGTAAAACCGGCATGGGAAGAACAGGATTATCTGGGGATTCGTGACATGCTGAATGAAACCGTGAATCAGAAATCAAAAGATAAGACACCGGTTCCGAACATGGCAGCCCTTGTATTGCAGGCGATTCTGTCGGGCGGACGATATCCGGCAAGTCTGTATACCTACACACTGATCCGCATTCGGGCAGAGTGCGGTAACGTGAACTGGAAACGTGCTGCTATCATCAAAGCATTTTTGATCAAAAATTATAATTGTATGAAAGGAGAAAATCTCATGGGATTGAACGAAGACCGCAATGATATAGCCTATGTATTGGGAAGATTGTTTTCCGTATTGGAAAGCATACAAAAAGAAGCAAACCCGACAATCACTACGACAATTCATGACCGCTACTTTAATTCCGCATGTGCTACGCCGGCAGTTATTTTCCCGGTGTTGCTCAAACTGAAAAACAGCCATATGAAAAAGTTGGAACGGGATAAAGGCGGAGCGAAAGTCTATTACGAAAAAGAAGTTGGGAAAATTATGGGCAAATTTGACGATTTCCCGAAACGCTTATCCCTGGAACAGCAGGGGCAGTTTGCACTTGGCTACTATCATCAACAGCAGGAAAAATATAAAAAAGGGGAGGACAAATAAATGAGTGAAGCTATTAAAAACAGATATGAGTTCGTAGTATTATTTGATGTGGAGAACGGTAATCCCAATGGAGATCCTGATGCGGGCAATATGCCAAGAGTCGATCCAGAGAGCGGACTGGGCTTGGTAACGGATGTCTGCCTGAAACGTAAGATCCGCAATTATGTCGAGACCGTAAAAGAGGATGCTCAGGGATATAAGATTTACATCAAAGAAGATGTACCCTTAAATCGCAGTGACAGAGAAGCCTGTGCGGATATGGGAATCACCGAAACGGATGATAAAAAGGTGACAGAGGAACTTAAAAAGTTAAAGAAAAATGATCCCGGTGTAGATCTTAAATTGAAGGATTATATGTGCCGGAATTTCTATGATATCCGTACGTTTGGTGCCGTAATGACTACTTTTGTAAAAGCATCGTTGAACTGCGGTCAGGTGAGAGGACCCGTGCAGATTGGATTTGCCAGAAGTATCGATCCGATCATCAGCCAAGAAGTAACTATCACCAGAGTTGCCATCACCACAGAAAAGGACGCGGAAAACAAGAATACGGAAATGGGTAGAAAGACCATCGTTCCTTATGGACTGTACCGGGCAGAAGGCTATATTTCCGCAAATCTGGCGCGGAAAGTAACCGGATTTTCCGAAGACGATTTGGAATTGCTATGGGAAGCAATTCTTAACATGTTCGAGGTAGACCATTCTGCAGCGAGAGGCAATATGGCAGTGCGGGAACTGATTGTATTCAAGCATAGCAAAGAACTGGGAGACTGCCCGGCTTATAAATTGTTCGATGCCGTAGAAGTAAAGAGAAACGAGGGCGTGGAATATCCCAGAAAATATCAGGACTATACGGTTACCGTTCACGAGGAACAGATTCCTGATTCCGTGGAAGTAAGAAGGATGAATTAATGGAATATGCAGAAGATGATTATCTCATGATATCAGGGATCCAGCATTTCAGATTCTGCAAAAGACAGTGGGCGCTGATCCATATAGAGCAACAGTGGGCTGAAAATGAACATACGGTAATCGGTGAATTAATGCATAAGAAAGCACATGATCCATATCTTACCGAAAAAAGAAGAGACACAATCATAGCGAGAGCATTACCCGTGGCGTCCAGAGAAATGGGCGTCACGGGTGAGTGTGATGTGGTGGAATTCCATAGATGTGGGGATGGAATCCGCCTGCATGGGCACAGGGGCTATTTTTCGGTATATCCGATCGAATACAAGAAGGGAAAGCCGAAGATCACAGAGGAAGACAAATTACAATTAGCGGCGCAGGCAATGTGCCTGGAAGAAATGTTTTCCACACAGATTCCGGAAGGTGCACTCTTTTACGGAGAGACAAAACGGAGGGAAATCGTGGAGATCACGGAAGAACTTCGCAGCGAAGTGCGGGAGATGTTTCAGGAAATGCATCAATATTATGAGCGGCGGTATACACCGAAAGTAAAGATGGGAAAGAACTGTACTTCCTGTTCTTTAAAGGAACTTTGTATGCCCAGACTCGCAAAAACCGGTTCTGTGAAAAACTATATGGATCAGGTGCTTATGGAGGAAAACGTATGAAAAAATTATTGAATACGTTATATGTTACTTCCGAAAACAGTTACCTGGCGTTAGATGGTGAAAATATCGTTATTTACGATGATAAAAAAGAACTTGGCAGAGTTCCGCTACATAATCTCGAGGGAATTGTATCGTTCGGATATCGGGGAACCAGTCCGGCACTTATGGGTGCCTGTGCAGAACGAAATATTTCTCTGTGTTACATGACTCCCCAGGGAAAATTTCTGGCACGGGTCACCGGAAAAGTGAGGGGCAACGTGATCCTGCGGGAACAACAGTATACCAGTAGCAAAGATGAACTGGTGGGATTGGAGATTGCTAAAAATTGTATCCTCGGAAAAGTACATAATGCCAGGTGGGTTCTGGAGCGGGCAGTCAGAGATCATAGTATGCAGATTGATGCAGAGCGGGTAAAAAAGGCATCCGAAATGCTGAAAAATTCTTTGATGTTGATTCAGAACAGCACCTCCGGGGACGAACTCAGGGGATATGAAGGAGAGGCAGCCAGTATTTATTTTAGCGTGTTTGACGAATTGATTCTGCAGCAGAAAAAAGATTTTACATTTCAAGGCAGGAATAAAAGACCGCCCTGCGATAAAATGAACGCAATGATGTCTTTTGTGTATACATTACTGACAAATATGGAAGCATCTGCACTGGAGTGCGTAGGGTTAGATCCCTGCGTGGGATATCTGCACACAGAGCGCCCAGGCAGAGCATCGCTGGCGCTGGATATGATGGAGGAACTAAGATCCGTGTTAGCGGATCGCTTTGTGCTGTCGTTGGTAAATAAACGGATGATCACAGCTAAAAATTTTACCCAAAAAGAAAACGGCGCGGTTCTTCTGGATGATGATGGACGAAAGGTAATACTGACGGAGTGGCAGAATCGTAAAAAAGAAACCATAACGCATCCCTATTTGCAGGAAAAAGTGGAATGGGGTATGGTTCCTTATGTGCAGGCAATGCTGCTGGCACGATTCCTACGTGGCGATTTGGACGGCTATCCTGCATTCCTATGGAAGTGAGGTGTGGTATGTTAGTATTGATCACATACGATGTCAACACAGAAAATGCAGCCGGCAAAGCAAGGCTGCGAAAAGTGGCAAAGCAATGCGTCAACTATGGAAGAAGAGTTCAGAATTCAGTATTTGAATGCTTTTTGGATAATGCACAGAGCATTGCGTTGAAGGCAACACTTGAGGATATCATTGATACAGAAAAGGACAGTCTTCGATTCTACTATCTGGGCAATAAATATCAGACCAAGATTGAACATATCGGGGTAGACAGAGGAATTGCCCCGGATCAGACACTGATTTTGTAACTGATGCGAAAGCCAAGCATACATAAAATGCCTAGGGGATTCGCACCTTATAAATTATGCGATTTGTTGAAATAACATACAAAGATATTTTTATTTAAAATAATTTGTTGTTAAGATTAAATATTTTAGACAATTTTTGCTGAGAGAAAAGAGAACTTTTTGGCGAAAATTGCTGTCGCTCCCCTCGTGGGAGCGTGGATTGAAATAAGCTGGGAATGGATCTGTCCCCAGTCCTGCCTGTGTCGCTCCCCTCGTGGGAGCGTGGATTGAAATTTATTTTAAAGCAACTTCTGACAATGTAGAAATCAGTCGCTCCCCTCGTGGGAGCGTGGATTGAAATTTTGCACTTACGTTTGTTTTTGCACGATATTGCGTCGCTCCCCTCGTGGGAGCGTGGATTGAAATTATTTATCGTGTGGAAAAGTGAATGAAATAGCGGTCGCTCCCCTCGTGGGAGCGTGGATTGAAATGCCACTAATAGAGCTTTTATTTTTTTGCAACTCGTCGCTCCCCTCGTGGGAGCGTGGATTGAAATATTCTCTCTTTCTCCCTTCGTGCCGTCATGACTGTGTCGCTCCCCTCGTGGGAGCGTGGATTGAAATCCCTCTATTTACGGTTATCCTATCACACTTCCGGTCGCTCCCCTCGTGGGAGCGTGGATTGAAATTCCGTCCAACATTTGTGCGGCAGTCGTTACACCTGTCGCTCCCCTCGTGGGAGCGTGGATTGAAATACATCAACGCATCTGTCTAACTGCGCAAGTTTGGTCGCTCCCCTCGTGGGAGCGTGGATTGAAATATAGCAGTTAGAACAAATGGGTAACTGCTTTGTACGTCGCTCCCCTCGTGGGAGCGTGGATTGAAATAAGCAGTAGCAAGTCTTATTGCCGGAGTTGCAAAAACGTCGCTCCCCTCGTGGGAGCGTGGATTGAAATCCTACCAGTTGTGGACAGCAGACCATGATAAAAGTCGCTCCCCTCGTGGGAGCGTGGATTGAAATCTACGATAAGCTTTCTGATGGAATTATTGAGTTAGTCGCTCCCCTCGTGGGAGCGTGGATTGAAATACGGAGAACGCTGTATTGTTTGTAATGGGTGCTGGGTCGCTCCCCTCGTGGGAGCGTGGATTGAAATACGTAGATCGTCTACTACATACGAGCTAGGTGAATCGTCGCTCCCCTCGTGGGAGCGTGGATTGAAATCGGATAAATTAATATCCTTGACACGTACATAGCGTCGCTCCCCTCGTGGGAGCGTGGATTGAAATTCGATACAAGTACATTTACAGCGGTAGGTGAAAAGTCGCTCCCCTCGTGGGAGCGTGGATTGAAATGTGATCAGTTGGCGCTGGCGTTTCGTGACGAGACGGTCGCTCCCCTCGTGGGAGCGTGGATTGAAATCTCACTTTCCGGCTCATTCATAAATCCACTTGCGTCGCTCCCCTCGTGGGAGCGTGGATTGAAATTTTTTTTGGGTGCCGGTGTTCGCTTGGTAGGTGTGTCGCTCCCCTCGTGGGAGCGTGGATTGAAATTATATCCTCATGCGGACAGTCGTTGATTTTCTCGGTCGCTCCCCTCGTGGGAGCGTGGATTGAAATAGTACGAAGAAGGTAAGGAGTACAAAGAGGAGGCAGTCGCTCCCCTCGTGGGAGCGTGGATTGAAATTCCGAACGAATCTGTTTACCATGAGGTGGAGCAGGTCGCTCCCCTCGTGGGAGCGTGGATTGAAATAATTTTGATGACAAGTGTTGCGTGGGTGTGTACCGTCGCTCCCCTCGTGGGAGCGTGGATTGAAATCCTCTATCTACGGCTATCCTATCACACTTCCGCCCGTCGCTCCCCTCGTGGGAGCGTGGATTGAAATTATTCCCAACACGGATCCCTTAATTAACGGCAATCGTCGCTCCCCTCGTGGGAGCGTGGATTGAAATTTATCTCGTCCAAGTCATACAGTTAAGGGGCAGAGGTCGCTCCCCTCGTGGGAGCGTGGATTGAAATCGTCAATCATTGCTACGTTGCTAGCTGTCACAAGTCGCTCCCCTCGTGGGAGCGTGGATTGAAATTACGCACATATCCGGTAGAGGTCATTGGTATAGGTCGCTCCCCTCGTGGGAGCGTGGATTGAAATATAAGATTAACGTCTATGCACCGATCAATCTGAGTCGCTCCCCTCGTGGGAGCGTGGATTGAAATAGTAAGTACCATTCTTATTTCCTCCGGTAATAGGTCGCTCCCCTCGTGGGAGCGTGGATTGAAATATAATTTAATCTGCATATTGTAGTTGTCTTTATAGTCGCTCCCCTCGTGGGAGCGTGGATTGAAATATGATAGAATGACACACATATGTCCTCATTGCAAGTCGCTCCCCTCGTGGGAGCGTGGATTGAAATATGCAGAAGCGACAAATTATCCCCATCGTCCGTGCGGTCGCTCCCCTCGTGGGAGCGTGGATTGAAATATGAACCTATTTTTGATAAAGAAAGGTTTGAACTGTCGCTCCCCTCGTGGGAGCGTGGATTGAAATAGCGAGGTGTGTATCCGATTGCAAGGTGTGTAAAGTCGCTCCCCTCGTGGGAGCGTGGATTGAAATAGCGAGGTGTGTATCCGATTGCAAGGTGTGTAAAGTCGCTCCCCTCGTGGGAGCGTGGATTGAAATAACCAAACCAAGTGTTATTCAAATGTGTCCATGAGTCGCTCCCCTCGTGGGAGCGTGGATTGAAATTCTTTAATGTTAAGTCTTTCCTCAATTCCATCAAGGTCGCTCCCCTCGTGGGAGCGTGGATTGAAATTTTGTTGCCCGTCCAGAAACTTGTTTCGTATTCCAGTCGCTCCCCTCGTGGGAGCGTGGATTGAAATAATATTCCCGATGTTTTTAGGTGTGACCTGCCGCCGTCGCTCCCCTCGTGGGAGCGTGGATTGAAATAGCAGAAATGTTAAACTTGGATGCCGCATTGCTTGTCGCTCCCCTCGTGGGAGCGTGGATTGAAATTGTTGCAAATAGTAAACCTAAAGCAATAGATTGGTCGCTCCCCTCGTGGGAGCGTGGATTGAAATATACAGAGACAGCGAAATTGATGACTGGTGGAAGAGTCGCTCCCCTCGTGGGAGCGTGGATTGAAATTTCGAGGTGAACAATAGAACCATCAGTATCTGTGTCGCTCCCCTCGTGGGAGCGTGGATTGAAATTCCAAGGATTGAGTCATGAACCGTTCCTACAATAGTCGCTCCCCTCGTGGGAGCGTGGATTGAAATCTCCTTTATATAATTGAGATGTTGGTGTATGATATGTCGCTCCCCTCGTGGGAGCGTGGATTGAAATGTATCACTCCAGCCATCAACCCACGGCTTAACGTCGTCGCTCCCCTCGTGGGAGCGTGGATTGAAATCCGATGTAACCCCTACCCCTACACCCCCCTCGATGTCGCTCCCCTCGTGGGAGCGTGGATTGAAATCGCTGCTTTGGTCTCTTTTTGGAAGTTTCTTGATCGTCGCTCCCCTCGTGGGAGCGTGGATTGAAATCCGATGTAACCCCTACCCCTACACCCCCCTCGATGTCGCTCCCCTCGTGGGAGCGTGGATTGAAATCGCTGCTTTGGTCTCTTTTTGGAAGTTTCTTGATCGTCGCTCCCCTCGTGGGAGCGTGGATTGAAATTACAATTCCGTGAGTGGCATTGATCTTGCTGTTGTCGCTCCCCTCGTGGGAGCGTGGATTGAAATCATACAACTGAGCCGGATAGAACCTCATATTCAGTCGCTCCCCTCGTGGGAGCGTGGATTGAAATCGCACGATTTAGCGTCGGCTAACGTAATAGTGCGTCGCTCCCCTCGTGGGAGCGTGGATTGAAATTGCGTATGTATCTGTAATGCCTAGTGTATAAGTTGTCGCTCCCCTCGTGGGAGCGTGGATTGAAATTATCAACTCATATAAGCTGATAGCATCACCAACAGTCGCTCCCCTCGTGGGAGCGTGGATTGAAATAGCAATCAACACGTATATGTCAAGGCTTCTGCGCGTCGCTCCCCTCGTGGGAGCGTGGATTGAAATTGCCTTTTAAGAACATTGTGTTAAGCCTGTCCAAGTCGCTCCCCTCGTGGGAGCGTGGATTGAAATCTGATGAAAAAACAGGAACAAGCCTACGTATGACGTCGCTCCCCTCGTGGGAGCGTGGATTGAAATGGTTGGTGGGGAGTAACCGGCATTACCCGTACGTCGCTCCCCTCGTGGGAGCGTGGATTGAAATCAGCTGGCAGTATTTTGCTGTTATAAGGTCGGCTGGGGTCGCTCCCCTCGTGGGAGCGTGGATTGAAATACGTATCATGTCAAAAATGCTCATCTGATTCTGACGTCGCTCCCCTCGTGGGAGCGTGGATTGAAATACAAGCCCGCAATCATCAAACATGACAAGCATGGTCGCTCCCCTCGTGGGAGCGTGGATTGAAATGTTTTGCGTGCGTCGCATAAGTACAAATCTTCCGGTCGCTCCCCTCGTGGGAGCGTGGATTGAAATTCGGGTTTTCTCATTTTGATCTCCTTATAAAATTGTCGCTCCCCTCGTGGGAGCGTGGATTGAAATACGTTTAACTGTGGCGTTGGCAACCTCAAACAGTGTCGCTCCCCTCGTGGGAGCGTGGATTGAAATAACGCCATATCATAAAAGCTGGTACCCTTTGTAGTCGCTCCCCTCGTGGGAGCGTGGATTGAAATAACTTGTCCTCGATAGCCTTTAAAATATCATCCTGTCGCTCCCCTCGTGGGAGCGTGGATTGAAATTACTTCATGACCAAAGAAACAGCAGAAAGAATAGTCGCTCCCCTCGTGGGAGCGTGGATTGAAATTGCATAATTAAATCTCCACCAGTGATCTTTTTCGTCGCTCCCCTCGTGGGAGCGTGGATTGAAATACAGGGATATCTTGTGATATAAATTGATGATCCAGTCGCTCCCCTCGTGGGAGCGTGGATTGAAATAGTCGTTGGCTATGGGGATCGGACGGTCTTAACCTGTCGCTCCCCTCGTGGGAGCGTGGATTGAAATAGTCGTTGGCTATGGGGATCGGACGGTCTTAACCTGTCGCTCCCCTCGTGGGAGCGTGGATTGAAATTTAACATGGTAGGTTCATTTGCATAATGAGCAGCAAGTCGCTCCCCTCGTGGGAGCGTGGATTGAAATGTTGCCCACGTGGCAAAGGGTGATGTTCTCTGGATCAGTCGCTCCCCTCGTGGGAGCGTGGATTGAAATTTCCTTTCTTCTCATGCATAATTAAATCTCCACCAGGTCGCTCCCCTCGTGGGAGCGTGGATTGAAATAGTGAGAATGAATTCACGGTAGCTGGTCCTGGATGGTCGCTCCCCTCGTGGGAGCGTGGATTGAAATTCTTCCGTATGTTGTTGCTGTGACAAATACGACACAGTCGCTCCCCTCGTGGGAGCGTGGATTGAAATTTGCGGTGGAACAGGTCAAAGACAAGGAAGAGCCGTCGCTCCCCTCGTGGGAGCGTGGATTGAAATAATAAAAACAGGATCAGTAACAGATGATATGCTAGTCGCTCCCCTCGTGGGAGCGTGGATTGAAATATCTCGCAATTTTGTCCTATATCCTGACCACAATAGGTCGCTCCCCTCGTGGGAGCGTGGATTGAAATCCCATAGTACACCCCCTAATCTTTCCGCACTTGGTCGCTCCCCTCGTGGGAGCGTGGATTGAAATATCTGCATTGAAGACTTTTTCTGCCGACATGGCGTCGCTCCCCTCGTGGGAGCGTGGATTGAAATATCTGCATTGAAGACTTTTTCTGCCGACATGGCGTCGCTCCCCTCGTGGGAGCGTGGATTGAAATGATTGTTGTTCTAAAATACCGTCTTCCGCGCTCTGTCGCTCCCCTCGTGGGAGCGTGGATTGAAATTACCGGTGTAGCGTAAATGGCGTGCAAGCCTATAAGTCGCTCCCCTCGTGGGAGCGTGGATTGAAATCGCGATACCGTAACCAACTTTTTTCGAGATATAAGTCGCTCCCCTCGTGGGAGCGTGGATTGAAATATCTGCATTGAAGACTTTTTCTGCCGACATGGCGTCGCTCCCCTCGTGGGAGCGTGGATTGAAATTTGTCAGCAGCGATATCATTTACATGTACTCCGCGTCGCTCCCCTCGTGGGAGCGTGGATTGAAATCATTTCAAACAAGACTAATTGGAGGTTTACGGTGTCGCTCCCCTCGTGGGAGCGTGGATTGAAATAGTTCTTTTATTTGCTGTTCCAAGCCATTACACTGTCGCTCCCCTCGTGGGAGCGTGGATTGAAATCGATATACACACCTACGTGCCCGGATTTCCACAAGGTCGCTCCCCTCGTGGGAGCGTGGATTGAAATCAGCACTACACCCTTTAACTCTGCTGGTGGCTACTGTCGCTCCCCTCGTGGGAGCGTGGATTGAAATCCTGGTCTTCTGGTAGATACGCACGAACACTTTAGTCGCTCCTCTCGTGGGAGCGTGGATTGAAATCCCTCCGTATGGTTTTTTCTTTATCCTACCATAGTCGCTCCCCTCGTGGGAGCGTGGATTGAAATCGTAACAGATCCGGCATCTTGTACCAGATCGGAGTCGCTCCCCTCGTGGGAGCGTGGATTGAAATCTGCCGGATGACATGGTTCTGGGGCTGAATTATGTCGCTCCCCTCGTGGGAGCGTGGATTGAAATTTTGACAAGATCAAGGAACTGATCGACTTTGGAGCGTCGCTCCCCTTGCGGGAGCGACGATTGAAATAGAAAAGACAATCGTATATAATGTACTATATGATTACATAGAAGGAGGACATTTAATTGAGCAAGACGGTCAGGCAAAGCAATTGGGCAACGGAAACGCTTATGGAAGCCCCATTTTGGAGAAACGGAATGACACCGGAAGAATACGAGACGGAAAACAGATATTTGAGTAAAAATTTCTATAAGCAAAAAGATGGAAACTATATGCCACTTTGGATGCAAGAAGAGAACATGAAAGAATAATTAGTTCTTTGGATTTTTTTATTTACAGACAAGAAATGCTTTATATTGAAAGCAAAACAGATTGTAATAATTTCTTATACTATTCTATTTTATGTCTGATATCGTATGTTGTGTTGATAACTATGATGTCTTTAGAAATTGGTTTTAACAGAATCTATTTATATTTCCTATGTAACAATTTGAATTTTTAATGTTATGTCACGTGAATTTTTGTGTAAAATTGTGTATTTTACTATTGATTTTGCGCAAAATTGTGTATAATATAAAAGGAGAAAAGAATGCATCCACGAAAGAAAACAATTAAAGAATTGGAAAAGAACGGTTTTATTTTTAGAAGACATGGAGCAAGTCATGATTTGTATTTTCAACCGAATACCAAGCAGACAATTCCTGTAAAACGTCATGATTTTAATGAAAATGATATGCGCTATATCTTCAAAGAGGCAAATATAGAAGGAGGCAAATGACATGCAATACACATATACCGCAGTTATTACTGAAAAAGATGGCACTTTCTATGCAAAGGTTCCGGATGTGGACGGGTGTATTACTACAGCACCGACTTTGGCAGAGGCGATTGCCCTTATTACAGATGCATTAAATCTTTGTCTTGTTGGTCTGGAAGATGAGGAAATTACTCCGAATGAGCCTACACCGCAGTCAGAGATTCCTCATTTACCGACAGATATTCTTACGATCATTCAGGCAGACACTATAAAATATCGTAGCATGACTGACACCAAGGCAGTTCGCAAAAATGTCTCGCTTCCGGCATGGATGTCCAAACTTGCCGATAAGCGAGGAATCAATTGCTCCAAAGTATTGCAGGAAGCACTTACCGCTAAACTTTTATAACTATAGAAAATCAGTATTTTTACCAAGGAGGTCCTCCCCATGTCCCACCCCATCCAATCCGAAGCCCATCTCACGACCTTCGAAGCCATCAGCATGATCGTCGGCAACAGCATCGGCACGGGCATCATTGCCGTTCCGTATCTTGCCACGAAGAACAGTATGCTGGATGTCGTGTGGATGGTATTGATTGCATATTGTGTGAACGTGATCCTGCACCTGATCATTGCCGAGCTGTCTTACAATAACGGTGGCGTCCAGCTGGTAAAAAGTTTCGAAGGAGAGCTGTTCCACGGCAAAATGAAACAGATATTCAGCTGGGGTGTATTTATTGTCTACGGGCTGGCCATCATGATTGGTGTCAGCGGTAATATCAACGGTGGCGCCCAGATATTTGTGAACTGGTTCGGGATGCCCTTCGTGGCGGCGCAGATTTTGTACTATGTGATCGCCGGAGTCGTGGTGTTTATCGGCATGAAAGCAGTAGGAATCGCGCAGAAATACGCAGTCATCGTCCTGATGGGAATCGTTGCGGTGATGACGGTGGGGACTTTTCTGCATCCGCTGAATACATTGCGACGGGCAGAGTTCCACTGGAACAACCTGTTGGCGCTGTACAGCATGGTGGTATTTGCCACTTCGGCCAATCAGTCGGTGATTCAGGTGGTGAAAGGTCTGGATGGCAACGCGAAACAGATCCGCCGCTCCATTTTCATCGGTTTTGGGCTTTCCTCAGTGTTTGCCCTGATCGTAACGGGCACGGTTCTCCTGGGAACCAAGGGAGCGCTGGAAAAAGAACTGGCATACATGCAGTTGGGAGAAAGTATCGGTACCTGGGCGATGATCCTGGCAGGCGTATTTTCCCTGTTTGCTTTACTTACCACGTTCTGGAGCAATACTCTCGCCCTCCGCGATGTGGTTCATGAGCAGATCGGCAGCGGCAACCGCATCAGCTGGCTGATCGCCACAGTTCCCTGCATTCTGTTTGCCGTATTTGGCGTGAACAGCTTTATCGTTCTGACCCGGATCATGAGTGGCGTTGTGGTATTGGTGAGTATCATGCTGGTGTTGACGTACGGAAAATCCAGAAAAAATGCGGGCAGCAGTCCTATCTGCGGTGTGATCGGCACGGTGCCTTTTCAGGTGCTGATGGTGATTTCAACAGTACTTTCTGCAATAGGAGCATTGATCCCGTTGAGTTAATCCCCAAAAAGAAAAGAGATTCTTATGTATACTTCCAAAAACTTTCAGATTCGGGACGAAGAGACTTTTTCTCTTTGCATCCCGACGGACAGAGATTATAAAATATTGCAGCTGACGGATCTGCACCTTGGGTTCGGCCTTTTTTCCGGGAAAAAGGACAAACTGGCGCTGGAAGCGGTGACGGAGCTGATCCGCCGGACGGGACCGGATCTGATCGTCCTGACCGGGGATTCCGTGTTCCCGTTTTTCCCCAAAAGCGGGACGATGAATAATAGAAAACAGGCACAAAAACTGTTAGCATTTCTGGATGGTTTTCAGATCCCCTATACGTTTGTCTTCGGCAATCATGACTGTGAGATGGGGGCTGCATGCAATA
>ENA-ORMR01001223-ORMR01001223.1-human-gut-metagenome-genome-assembly--contig:-NODE-1223-length-20580-cov-2.519854_pt1 | contig 20580 bp, 22 predicted proteins | sample MGYA00242107_ERZ509003 | MGnify/ENA primary metagenome ERZ509003 (study PRJEB26280, sample SAMEA2338699) | human gut metagenome | biome: human gut; feature: human-associated habitat; material: faeces... | reverse complement strand
TGTCGCTACTCTGACTGCCGACGACATCATGAAGCTGGTCTATGCACTGAAGCGTCCTTACCGTAAGAACGCCAAGTTCATCCTGAACGACCAGACCATCGCAACTATCCGTACCTTCAAGGACAACAACGGTGCCTATATGTGGCAGCCTGCTCTCACTCACGGTGAGCCTGACCGTCTGCTCGGCTATGAAGTCCATACTTCTCCTTTCGCTCCTGTGGATGCTATCGCCTTCGGTGATTACAGCTACTACAATATCGGCGACCGTGGTACTCGTTCCTTCAAGCAGCTCAACGAGCTTTTTGCCGGTAACGGCATGATTGGCTTCGTTGCAAAGGAGCGTGTCGATGGCAAGCTCATCCTCCCTGAAGCAGTCCAGATTCTGAAGGTCAAGCCTGCTTCCAAGTAAGGAACCGCTGACATGGGTGGCCTCGTATGATGCGGGGCCGCCTTCTTTTATGGAGGTATCGCTATGTTGATAACACTGGATGAAATCAAGAACTACCTCCGTGTGGACTTCGATGACGATGATGCTCTACTGACAGCCTTCCTCGCTTCCGGTCAACAGCTCTGTATGGATGTGGCCCGTATCACGGATGTCGCAGTATTCGAGGCTGAGCCAAATGCCCGCATCGCGGTCATGTACGCTGTGGCTTATATGTATGAGCATCGTGAGGAGGCTGACCACAAAGCGCTGACACTTACACTCCGAGCCTTGCTGTTCGGATGCAGACAGGAGGGATTCTGATGAACATCGAATTGCTGAACGTCCGCATCTTCATCTCCAAGAATGAGGTGGTCACAGATGCCATCGGTAACCACAAGAACCTCTGGACAGAATACTACACCTGCTATGCGACCATAAGCGCCGAAGCCGGTAAGGAAGAAACAGATGCCGGACTGGTGGTGGATGATAGCAAGGTCGATTTCACCCTCCGTTGGTGCAAGAAGGCCGCTGCCATCACCTCCACCGGCTTCCGCGTCCAGTTCGGTGGTGAGCTTTATGATATCACCGCTGTCGACCACATGAACTACAAGCGCAAGAGCATCAAGCTCTGCTGCCAGAAAGCGAGGCGATGACCATGTCACAGAAGGTTTCTATCGATGGTCTCGCTGCTGCCGTGATGGAGCAGCTGGATGAATATGCTGCACTGACCAATGAGGGCGTAAAGGCCGCTGTCAAAAAGACCGGTAACACCGTCCGGGATGAGATTAAGGCCTCCGCTCCTCAGCGGACAGGTGCCTATGCTAAGAGCTGGGCCGTGAAGAACACCAAGGAATCCTCCAATGGTCTGGAGGTCACTGTATATTCCCGGAACCGCTATCAGCTGGCGCACCTGCTGGAATTTGGTCATGCCAAGCGTGGCGGTGGCCGTGTTGCCGGTCGTGCGCATATCGCTCCCGCTGAACAGCACGGCATCGAGATGCTGGAACAAGAGATTGAGAGGTGCCTGAAGGATGGATAAGCTACTGGAAATCATACAGGCGACCGGTATCCCTTTTGCCTATGACCACTTTGCAGAAGGTGAATCGCCGGAACCGCCTTTTATCTGTTATCTGCTCCCGTCCAGTGACAACTTCGCTGCAGATGGAGCAGTCTACTTCAAAGTCAATGAAGTGCATATCGAGCTGTACACCGATTTCAAGGACTTGTCGGTGGAACAGAAGGTAGAGGCCGTGCTGGATGAGTACGGCATTTTTTATGAGAAGTCCGAAACATGGATTCCGAGCGAAAAGCTCTACGAAGTCCTATTCACATTTGAAATGGAGGCATAAATCATGGCTAATAACAAAAGCAATAAGGTCAAGTATAACCTGAAAAATGTCCATGCTGCCAAGCTGACTGTCGGTGAAGATGGCACCTTTACCTATGGTACTCCGAAGGCCATCCCCGGCGCGGTCAGCATCAGTCTGGATGCCGAGGGCGACAGCTCTCCTTTCTATGCGGACGGTATCGTCTACTTCCGCTCCACTGCGAACAACGGCTACAGCGGCGATTTGGAAATCGCGCTCATCCCTGAGTGGTTCCGCACTGAAATCCTGAAGGAAGTCCTCGACACCAACGGTGTCCTTGTGGAGCATTCCGATATCATGGAGACTGCTAAGTTCGCTCTGCTCTTTGAGTTCGACGGTGACATCCGCGCCATCCGCCACGTCCTGTACAACTGCTCCGCTTCTCGTCCTTCCATCGAGTCTGAGACCAAAGAGGACAGCATTGAGCCGGGTACTGAGAAGCTCTCCCTGACTGCCGACCCTCGCAGCGATGGTCTGGTCAAAAGCCGCACCGGTGATAACACCGAGGCCGAGACCTATCAGAACTGGTACAAGACCGTTTACACTCCTGTGGAACAGGCCGCAGGCTAAGGAGGGCTGACCTATGTTGGAAAAGACTCTCACTATCAGCGGTAAGGAGGTCAGGTTCCGTTCCTCTGCAACGGTGCCTCGCCTCTACCGTATCAAGTTCAAGCGTGACATCTTCAAAGACCTCGCCAAGCTGGAAAAATCCTATAAGGACAAGGCCAGTGAGGATGGCTCCGCTCTGGAGATTGAGGATTTGGAGATTTTCGAGAACGTCGCCTACATCATGGCGTTCCATGCAGACCACAGCATCCCCGGCACCATCGATGAGTGGCTCGACCGGTTCGAGATGTTCTCCATCTACGAAGTCCTCCCTGAGATTCTGGAGCTGTGGGGAACCAACCTCATGACGGAGGTCGAGTCTAAAAAAAACTTAGCCGCAGTAGCCGGGAAATGACAACGCCGTTATTCCTCCTGCGCTGCACTGAGATAGGCATCTCCATCTCTGACCTCGACCTGCTCACTATCGGCCTCGTGCTGGATATGTGGACAGAAAAAGGCAATGATGGTGCTACTTATCAGAAGGTCGCTACACAGGAGGATTTCGACAAATTCTAAAGGAGGTGTCGCCTTATGGCTAACAGAATCAAGGGTATCACTGTTGAAATCGGCGGCGATACCACAGGACTGGAAAAGGCCCGCAAGGCGGCCAACACCACCAACAAGTCTACACAGTCCGCTCTGAAGGATGTCAACAAGCTACTGAAGCTCGACCCTTCCAACACCGAATTGCTCTCTCAGAAGCAGAAGCTCCTGAAGGATGCAATCGGTGCCACCAAGGAAAAGCTGGACTCCCTGAAGCAGGCGCAGGAACAAGCCAAGCAGCAGCTGGAGAACGGCACCCTTGGACAAGATAAATATGACGCCCTGCAGCGCGAGATAATCGAGACCGAACAGGAACTCCGCCGCCTGCAGGAACAGGCAGCTACCACAAACGCGGCGCTGGAAAAGATGGATGTCATCGGCTCCAAGATGGAGTCCGTTGGTAATTCTATCAGCAGCGCGGGCCAAAAGATGATGCCTCTCACTACCGTTATCGGTGGGCTTGGTATCGCAGCAGTCAAGACGGCAGCAGACTTTGATTCAGCGATGAGTCAGGTCGCTGCCGTTTCTGGTGCTACCGGCGATGACCTGCAGGCCCTCCGGGACAAGGCTCGTGAGATGGGTGAAAAGACCAAGTTCTCAGCTTCCGAAGCAGCCGAAGCGATGAACTACATGGCGATGGCCGGTTGGAAGACCGAGGATATGCTGGGTGGCCTTGACGGTATCATGAATCTGGCCGCTGCCTCCGGTGAGGACTTAGCGACCACCTCGGACATCGTAACAGATGCCCTGACCGCCTTTGGCCTTTCCGCATCTGACTCCAGCCACTTCGCTGACATCCTCGCTGCTGCGTCCAGCAATGCAAATACCAATGTCAGCATGATGGGCGAGACCTTCAAGTATTGTGCGCCTATCGCAGGCGCGCTGGGCTTTTCTGCTGAGGACACCGCAGAGGCAATCGGCCTGATGGCCAATGCCGGTATCAAGTCCTCACAGGCAGGGACTGCACTCCGTACCATCATGAACAATCTGACTGGTGAGGTCAAAATCAGTGGTGCCGCTATCGGTGACGTCACTGTCGCTACCACAAATGCAGATGGTAGCATGAGGAGCTTGTCGGACATCCTCGCCGACTGCCGTACTGCTTTTGCGGGCCTGTCCGAATCTGAAAAGGCCAATGCTGCGGAATCGCTGGTCGGCAAGAATGCCATGTCCGGCTTCCTCGCCCTGATGAATGCAGCTCCTACGGACATCAACAAGCTGAGTAGTGCCATCGACAACTGCGATGGTGCCGCTGAGAACATGGCGAATGTCATGCAGGATAACCTTTCCGGTCAGCTCACCATCCTGATGAGCCAGCTTCAAGAGCTTGCCATTTCCTTCGGCGAGATACTGATGCCTGCTGTCCGCAGCATCGTTACGAAGATTCAGGCCTTTGTGGATAAGCTGAACAGCATGGATGAATGCACCAAGGAGGCCATCGTAAAGATTGGACTTCTGGTCGCTGCCATTGGCCCATTCCTTATCGCTCTGGGCACGGTCATCTCCAAGACCGGTACAGCGCTCCGCACCTTTTCTTCTCTGGGCAAAGGCGTACTGAAGCTGTCGTATAACTTCCAGAACGGCATCGGCCTTGCTGGTAAGCTCGGCACAGCGCTCGGTGGTATGTCCGCTCCGATACTCGCTATCGTTGCAGTCATCGCCGTCCTCGTCGCTGCCTTCGTACATCTTTGGAATACCAATGAAGGCTTCCGAGAAGCGATACTCGGTACATGGGGCAAGATAAAAGATACCATCACCGGTTTCTGTCAGGGCATCGTCGACCGTCTGAATGCACTAGGCTTTGAGTTCGGCAGCATCATCGACGTGATAAAAGCGATATGGGATGGTTTCTGTGCTATCCTCGCGCCGGTATTCGAGGGTGCCTTCCAGCAGATTTCCAACATCCTATCTGTGGTGTTGAATGTCATAACCGGCCTGCTCGATGTCTTTATCGGCATCTTTACCGGAAACTGGTCGCAGGCATGGACGGGCGTGAAGGAAATCTTCGGTTCCATCTGGGACTTCATCAAGAACTCCTTCACCAATATCCTGAACACCCTGCGCGGTATCGCTGATGCATTCCTTGGCTGGTTCGGAACCAGCTGGAGTGAGCTTTGGACTTCCGTTTCCACCTTCTTCTCGAACATCTGGAACGGAATCACCAGCTTCCTCTCCGGTGTATGGGAGACCATCAAAAATGTGGTACAGACCGGCATCATGTTCATCGGTTCCATCCTTGAAGCGGCCTTCGACATCATTACGTTGCCGTTCCGCTTCATCTGGGAGAACTGTAAGGAGACCATCACTTCCGTTTGGAACGCGATAAAAAATACAGTTTCCACGGTCATCAATGCGATTGCCAGTGTGATTTCCACCGTGCTATCCGCTATCCAGAATGTGTTCTCCACAGTATGGACAGCCATCAGCACCAAGGTATCCACAGTAATCAACTCGATAAAGACCACCGTCACTACCGTGTTCAACGCCATCAAATCCACGGCCACTACTGTATGGAACGGCATCAAGAGCGCCATCTCTACTGTGGTGGATGGAATCAAGACCAAGGTCAGCACTGTGTTCAACAGCGTGAAATCGACCGTCTCCTCCGTGTTCAATGGCATCAAGTCCACCGCGACCTCTGTGTGGAACGGCATAAAGTCCGCTATCACGACACCGATAGAGGCCGCTAAGAACACGGTCAAGAGTGCGCTGGATAGGATAAGCGGTTTCTTTTCCGCATGTAAGCTGCAGCTTCCGCATATCAAATTGCCGCACTTCAGCATTTCCGGCAGCCTGTCTATCGCACCTCCGAGCGTACCGCACCTTTCCATCTCGTGGTACAAGAACGGTGGTATCATGACAAATCCGACCATCTTCGGCATGAACGGCAGCTCGCTCATGGCTGGCGGTGAGGCCGGTGCAGAAGCAATCCTTCCTTTGAAGGCCTTCTACGATAACCTTGAAAATATCCTGACTGACCGACTGGATATGACTGGCATGGAGAAGTATCTCGCAGTCATCGCTGCCAACAGCAGCAAGGGCATCTATCTGGAGGATGGCACTCTGGTAGGACACCTGCTCCCGGCCATCGATAGCAAGCTCGGTCAGGCACAGAAACTGAACAGGAGGTTGAGCCTATGAAGCCAGACGTAACAATCGAATCTGTTTCTATGAGCAGCATGGGCTGGCTGCGTGAGACAGTCAATCTACCAACACCGCAGTCCCAGACCGAGACCGTTGTGGTTCCCGGTCGCAATACTCCTATCCGTTTTTCCGAGGCCCTTGGGCGTGTGTCCTACCAGCCTCGTACTTTTGAAATCACGCTGTCCATGCTGGGCAGCAGAGAGCGCTTTAATCAGATGGTCAGTGAGGTGGTCAACCGCTTTGCTGGCCATCTCGTTTCTGTCGTTTACAGCGAGGAGCCTGATTTTTATATGGTAGGAACGCTGCAAGCTGCACCTACCTATGACCCGATGACGCATAAAGGCCAGCTGGTGTTATCCTGCTCCGATGGGGATTCCTACCGCTACCATATCGTAGAGACACAGGTCACTAAGACCGGAAGCGGGACGATAAAGCTGACCAACGACTATATGCCTGTAGTTCCCACTGTGACGACCACCGCAGAGACCGCGCTCTCTTGGAAGGTAGGAACCGACACCTTCCGCAAATCTGTCAGCGCTGGCACATGGGTATTCCCGGAGCTGGAACTACAACAGGGTGCGAACAGCATCACCATCAGCGGTTCCGGCACCACGACCTTCTGCTATAGGGAGGGCCGCTTATGAGTATCTTTCGTATCTATGTGGACGATGCGATTTTCTACCATCCGAACCTATCCAAGCTCGCCATCACGCAGGCGCAGGTATCCGAGGATGCTGAGAACATCGACAGCCTGACACTGGCGGCTCCGCACAATCATCCCTATATCAGCTCCATCCGACCGATGGCCTCTACCATCATCTGCAAGAAGGATGAGGAGGTCGTATTCGAGGGCCGTGCGCTGGATGATGGCAGCGATTTTTACAACACCCACACTTGGACTTGTGAATCCTGCTTGGCCTATCTGAAGGATACCATCCAGCCGCCATACTCCTACAAAGGAACCTTGAAGGGCCTTCTGGAACAGTTCATCACCGTCCATAATGCTGCGGTCGAAGCAAAGAAGCAGTTCCACCTCGGCAACATCACCGTGAAGGACGACAACGACTATATCTCCTACAGCAACAGCGAGTATTCCGTCACGCTGGACGCCATCCGAGAAAAGCTCATCAATACGCATGGTGGCTACCTGCAGGTACGCTATTCCGGCGGCATCAAATATCTGGACTACCTTGCTGATTTCAATATGACCTCACTGCAGACAGTGGAGTTTGGCAAGAACCTGCTGGATGTGAAGATTACCCGCGACCACACGGAACGGGCCACTGCGCTCATCCCGCTCGGCGCTGTCATCACAGAGACCGATGAGGATGGCAATGAGGTCGAGACAGACAAGCGTGTGGACATCACTTCGGTGAATGCGGGTAAGAACTATGTCTGCGACGATGATGCTGTGGCAGAAATCGGCTGGATTTGGACGATGTTACGCTTCCCGGAAACCTCCTGCGAAAGGCAAAAGCCCGGATGGCAGAACTGGCCAAGGGCATCACCAGTATGGAGCTGACCATCATCGACGAATCGGACACCGGTGCCGACATCGGAGATATCCGCGCAAGGATGTATGTAAAGTGTCTGTCCAAGCCACACGGCATCGACGGCACCTATCTCTGCGTCAGCCGCACGAGGGATTATCTGAATCCTTCTGGTAACACCATCACCATCGGTGCCTCCGGTGTGACCCTCACTTCTGCTACAGCTAAGCAGGGTCAGAACATTTCCGCGCTGGAGGATGACCTGTTAGGAAAGACCGCACAGATTGAAATAATCTCCGGCAAGGTCGATGACATCAATGCTTCCAAGATGTACCGCACAGAGCTGGTCGTCGAAGGTGTCAGCATCTTCCGCGACAAAGGCCAGCAGAGCCTGATGCGCTGCAAGGTCTACTCTTGGGATAAGGACATCACCGACACCTTGGCTGCGGCCTGCTTTATCTGGCACCGCCGCTCCAATGATGCTGCTGCGGATGAGGAATGGGATGCGTCCCACAGCGGCATGAAAACTATCACAATCTCAACGGAAGATGTGCAGGACAACGCCTCCTTCTTCTGTGAAGTCATCATATAAGGAGGGATTTTCTAATGCCTACGGTATTAACATCCAGTCAGCAGACCTTCGTTGACATTACCGACCAGCGAAAACTGTCTGCTTATATCACTTCCAATCTGCCTAAGACGCAGAGCGAAGACCCGAATGTCCTGCCTCACACCTACGCACCGAGCTGGGCATCTACCAATCTGGTGCTGACTCCCGTCGTATTCCTCGACCAGACCAGTCTGGCCCTGAATGCCACCGGCCTGACTATCACATGGAAACGCAAGGATGGAACCAGCGCCGAAGCAAACCTGACTACCGGCGAGACGGTCACCGGCGGTGTTCTGAAGGTCACACAGGACAAGCTGGCCGCTTCGACCTCTGGCATGATTACCTACATCTGCTATATCAGCTACTACGATTCCGAGACCAAGAACACCGTCAATATCTCCTCTGACATCACCTATACACTGGTGAAGAACGCGGAGAATGCAAAGCTGGCCTATGTGACTGCGGATACCTACGTGTTCAAGTACAACACCTCCGGCACCTTGGTCGGCGCTTCGCAGGCCACGCTGACCGGGCAGGTTCAGGGCGTGACCATCAGCAAATGGCAGTATAAGAACAGCTCCGGCAATTGGGCCGACTATCCGACGACTACCGATAACACCAACATTACCAGCGGTACTCTGGTGGTCAAGCCGACCCATACTGTTTTCAACAACAATGTGGCACAAATCAAGCTGTCGACCAGCGATTCCAATGTCTACGACACGGTGACTATCACCAAGATATATGACGGTGCCAAAGGCGATACAGGCAGCAAGGGCGACCCCGGCGCTGCGGGAAGTGGCGGTCTTTCTGTCATCCTCGGCAATGAGAATCAGGCACTCGCTTGTACCAATGACGGTAAGACAGCTGCCGCTGCAACTATCACGATTCCTTTCACCGGCTATGTGGGAATCACGCAGACCGCTTGCTCCTGTACGGTGGGAACGCTGCCTACCGGTATTACCGTAAAATCCAATACTGCTGCTACCGCCTCAGCTGCCGGAAAGCTGGAGCTGTCTGTCGCTGCATCCTCTAACCTTGGCGCAGATGCAACGCTGACGGGTGACATCACTCTGACCTTCACGATTTCCGGGCAGACTGTAGCAAAGGTGTTCACTTGGACGAAATCCAAGGCAGGCACCAACGGCACCTCCGCTGTCGTGTTTTCTGTCTACGCACCGAACGGTACTGTGGTTCAGAACCATTCCGGCTCCCTGACCTTGGCGACCTCTGCTTACAGTGGCACGACTGCAATCACCAATGCGACCTATCAGTGGGCCAAGTATGTGAACGGTACTTGGACGAACATCAGCGGCGCGACTTCCTCCACGCTGACGGTCTCTGGCTCCGACATTGTGAACATCCAGTCCTACCGCTGCACCATGACTTATTCCAGCAAGAACTATGTGGATGTCATCACCGTCGAGGATAAATCCGACCCGTATGTTTCTGAGATGCTCTCCATCGGTGGTTTCACTGTAAAGAACAATCTGGGCGGTGTCGTTCCTTATATCATCGTCCGTACCAACCAGCGCGAGGTCGATGCTCTGATGGGCAACATCAGTGAGACCGCTCCTTCCAGTCCGAAGGCCGGTGATTTCTGGTATCAGATTGACCATACTGCTAAGACCGTAACGCTGAAAAAGTACAGCGGCTCCGCTTGGGCTAATGCTACTGAGACGCAGAGCTTGACCTACACTTGGTATGCGCAGGACAAGGACGGTAATCCGGTGACCTTTGGAAAGACCGGCAAGGTCATCTACCTGTCTGCTGCCGACATTGACAGCATCATGACGCTGCAGTGTGACGTATCCAACTGATGGGAGGTGAAATCGGATGGCACTTTTAACCTGCTGCCAGCAGACCTTTCAGAACGTTGCGGCCTACGAAGACGCTGTTGAGGATGTTGAAGCACTCAAAGTCAACGTGCGCGAGTGCTACTCCGAAATCACCAAAACATCCGAACTTATAACCAGCGCAGTCCGAGAAGAATACATTTCCAAATCGGATATGGCAACAATCCAGCAGGATTTCCAAACCAGCATCACACAGAACAGCACCGAAATCCGTATGGATTTTCAATCCTCCTTGGACGTCATCTCTGGGCAGGTTTCTGCCAATCAAAATCTATTGGAGGAGTATATCCGCTTCAAGGGAGCGCTCATCGAGTTGGGCAAGGTCGGTAATTCCTTTACTGCCGAACTGTCGAATGAGCAGCTTGCCTTCAAGCAGGACGGGCAGACAATCGCATATATCTCAAACCAGTCGCTGGTCATTACCAATGCCGAGATTCGATACAAGTTATCTCTTGGCACTGAAGACCGTGGCTGGTTTGACTTTATTCCAAGGGCCTCTGGCAATCTTTCGATTGTCTGGAGAAGCCCGACAACTTAAAGGGAGGTGACCTCTTATGGCATCAAGTGGTTCTTTTTCCGGCTCCATCAAAGACGGTCACTATGTTGTCCGTGTTGATTGGTCTCAGGCACAGGATGTGACCAACAACAAAAGTACGATAACCGCAAAGGTCTATCTTGTAAATGACTGGTCGTTGAGCATCAGCGGCAGAACGACCAACACAATCACCATTGATGGAACACAACAAACCTTTACTTCACCGAGTATTTCTTCGACGGGAACCCATCTGCTTGGTACTCTTACACAGACCGTAAGTCATTCCAGCGATGGTTCCAAGTCGTTGTCGATTTCTGCGGTGTTTCACATCGAGGCCACGCTGTCTGGTGTGTATTATTCTACGATAACAGCAAGTGCGAATATTACCTTGGACTCTATTCCAAGAGCCTCCAGTATTAGCATGAGCGCAGGAACCCTCGGTACCGCGTCGACGATTTCTATCACGAGAGCATCAAGTTCTTTTACACATACGATTACCTATTCCTTTGGCAACACCAGCGGAACGATTGTCAGCAAAACGACTTCGACCTCGGTATCGTGGACACCTGCTCTCACCTTAGCAAATCAAATACCCAATGCCACATCGGGTACCGCGACATTGACCTGCACTACCTACAATGGCAATACAAGCGTTGGTTCCAAGAGTATCACGGTCAAACTAAATGTGCCGTCCTCAATAATCCCGACCATCACCAGTCTGACGGCAGCTCGTGTCGACGGCTCTGTCCCCAGCACTTGGGGAATCTATGTCCAAACGAAGTCCAAAGCGACCTTGACCATCAACGGCGCTGCCGGAGCTTATGGGTCTACCATTTCCTCCTACAGCATCACCGGTGGCGGCTTTACAGGCACAGCGGCTTCCATGACGACCGGTTTTCTAAACACCTCTGGCACAATAACCTTTACCGCTACCGTCACTGACTCCAGAGGCCGAACCTCTACCGCAGCAACGGTCAGCATTTCCGTCGTGGCATATAGCGCACCATCTTTCTCCAGCTATCTATCCCAGCGCTGCAACAGTGCGGGAACCCTCTCTGGCGAAGGAACCTATGTGAAGGCTACGGTAAAATACTCCTATTCGTCCTGCTCCAGTAACAACACGGTCACTCGCGCAACCTACTATCGTAAGACCGGCACAACTACATGGACGAATGCAAGTAAGAGTTTTTCTTCCGGCACGGCTTTCACCTTTGGTGGCGGTAATATCTCCACTGAGAACACCTACGAGATTCGTTACACTCTGACGGACAGCTTCACCCCCATTGCCATCATCGATACGGTATCCACGGCCTCTGTCGTCATGGACTTCAAATCCGGTGGTAATGGTGTAGCTGTAGGAAAGGTCTCCGAAACGGATAATTGCTTTGAGGTCTCTGATAAATGGGATGTCAAGGTCTACGGTATGCTACTGGAAGCCTACATCAAAGCCAATGCTCCGGGTGGCGGCATCGCCTTCGCCACCTGCGACACGGATGCAGCAACTGTGGCAAAGGTAGCAACAAGCTCTGACAGTTTTTCATTGACGGTCGGCGCTGCCGTTGCGGTAAAGTTCGCCAACACCAATACGGCCTCTACACCTTCCTTGAACATCAACGGAACTGGTGTGAAATACATGGTCACTTATGCGACCTACGCTCCGGGCAGTTACTACTGGAAGGCTGGACAAACTATCCTGTTCATCTATGACGGCACGTATTTTGTGGGCCTCAGCCAGTCTGTCGCAACGACAACATATTACGGCATCACCAAACTGACCTCCAGCACATCCTCGACGAGTACTTCTCTGGCAGCAACGGCCTCTGCTGTAAAAGCTGCCTACGACAGAAACTCGTGGGACAGCATCTCGCTGACCAATGCGCTGGGGCTTGCTTACGGGGGCACCGGAGCAACGACCGCTGCTGCAGCTCGAACCAATCTGGGCATTTCCGTAACGCAGCTCTACACCGGAACACTGACAACCGGCAGCGCGACCTTCAACTACGGAAGCTATAACTTTTATATCATCGTCGGCCAGCCTTCCTCTGGTTCCTCTCGATGCGCTGTCACAATCCCGAAGTCAATCATCACAACCAGTGCTGTGTCCTATCAGTTTGCAGATGAGACGAATTATTATTCCTTCAACCTGTCTTATTCGGGTACTACTGCAACACTGGCTTACAAAGGTCGGAGCGGCTCTGGTCAGATTTTGAAGGTCTATGGTGTGAACTAAGGAGGGATTCTATGCAGGTCTTATATGACAAAAATGGTTATATCACCAGCTACGCTCTGGTCGGCACTCTCGTGGAGGGCATTGAAATCGCTCTCCCGGAGGATGCCGACCATTTTTGTGAGCATTTCCAAGCCTATCGTGTCAGTGACGGCAAGCTGGTATTTGAAGCTGAAAAAGAAAAGGCCCTGCTCCAATCGGAGGAAATCGACAATATTCGACACCGCCGGGAGCAGGAATGCTTCAGCATCATCAACCGTGGCCAGCTCTGGTATGACAGGCTGACTGAAGAACAATCTATCGAACTGAAAAACTGGTATCAGGCTTGGCTTGATGCCACCAACACAAGAGTCGTGCCGAAGAAACCGGCATGGCTCTGATTTTTTAAGGAGGTTTTTATCATGAAGGAATTCTGGAACACCATTCAAATCGTGTTCACGGGCATCGGTGGATGGCTGGGATATTTCCTTGGCGGCTGCGATGGTCTGCTCTATGCGCTCCTCGCTTTCGTCGTCATCGATTATCTCACCGGCATCATGTGCGCCATCAATGACCACACGCTCTCCAGCGAGGTGGGCTTCCGTGGCATCTGCCGCAAGGTGCTGATTTTCCTGCTCGTTGGTATCGCCAACATTCTGGATGTCAACATCATCGGCTCCGGCAGCGTCCTGCGCACCGCTGTCATCTTTTTCTACATCTCCAACGAGGGCGTATCCCTGATGGAGAATGCAGCGCACCTCGGTCTGCCGGTTCCCGAAAAAATCAAGGCGGTCTTGGAACAGCTCCATGACCGTGCTGAAGATAAGGAGGATAAGTAATCATGAAACTTGTTCAGTCTATCCTGACTAAGAATCCCTGCTATACGGCAGGAAGAAAAATCACTGTAAAAGGACTGATGCTCCACAGCGTCGGATGCTCTCAGCCCAAGGCCAGCGTCTTTATCAATAGCTGGAACAGCGCATCCTATGACAGGGCCTGTGTTCACGGCTTCATCGATGGCAATGATGGCACCATCTACCAGACCCTTCCTTGGAATCATCGTGGCTGGCATGCTGGCGGCGACGCCAACAACACTCACATCGGTGTCGAGATGTGTGAGCCTGCCTGCATCAAGTACACGGGAGGTTCTTCTTTCACTTGCTCCGACACTGCCACTGCAAGGGCTGTGGCCAAGCGTACCTATGAAGCAGCCGTTGAGCTGTTCGCCATGCTCTGCAAGGAATACGGCCTCAATCCTCTGACGGATATCATCTCTCACAAGGAAGGGCACGCCAAGGGCATCGCCTCCAATCATGGTGACCCGGAGCATTTATGGAAGGGCCTCGGCATGAGCTATACGATGGACACCTTCCGTCAGGCAGTCAAGGCTGAGATGGCTGGTGCGGCAACTCCTGCACCTTCCGGCCTTCAGGCGACTGCCTTTAAGGATATGTCCGAAGCTGATATCATCGCCAAGGTCGGCCCGCTCTTCACTGCTGACCAGAAGTCCAGCGGCATCCTCGCATCTGTCTCTCTGGCACAGTTCATTCTGGAGTCCGGCTATGGCAAGTCCGAGCTGTCCCAGAACGCCAACAATTGCTTCGGCATGAAGAAGTCCCTCTCTGGCAATACTTGGTCTGGCTCCACTTGGGATGGCCGCTCCGTATACACCAAGAAGACGCAGGAATATGAGAACGGTCAGTATGTGACCATCACTGCCGACTTCCGCAAGTATCCGTCTGTGGAAAAGTCCATCGCAGACCATTCCGCATATCTGCTCGGTGCCAAGGACGGTAGCAAGCTCCGCTATGATGGCCTGAAGGGCTGCACGGATTACAAGAAGGCAGTCCAGCTCATCAAGGACGGCGGCTATGCGACCTCTCTGACCTATGTGGAGAGCATCTGCAATATCATCGGGCGCTGGAAGCTCACTCAGTATGATGCCACTGCACCTGCTGAGGACAAGCCTGCTGCTGCTCCGTTCCTCGTCCGGGTGTCCATCTCCAATCTGAACATACGCAAAGGTGCTGGTACGAACTATGCCACTATCGGTAAATACACCGGCAAGGGCGTGTTCACCATCATGGAAGTGAAAGCCGGTAAGGGTTCCACCGCTGGCTGGGGCCGCTTAAAGTCCGGTGCCGGATGGATTTCCCTCGACTACGCGACCAGAATCTGATACTCTGCATCCATTCCTGACCTGTGGGTTCCTTCGGGAGCCTGCAGGTCTTTTTTTATTTTGTGGCTCAAAATCCCAGCTCACCTCCATTGGGTAGTGGAGGTGTTTTGATATGACGAATGAACAAAAACTTAAAATCAAACAGCTCCGCCAGTCCGGCTACGGATACGCGACCATTGCAGAGGCGCTGGGCCTCACCAAGAATCAGGTGTCCGCTTTCTGCCGAAGGAATGCACTGTCCGGTACCAAGGCGGAGACCAATACAAAAGAAAAACTGGATGCCAACTGCTGCCGCTGCTGCGGAAAGCCTCTGATGCAGACACCGGGCCGAAAGCCGGTCAAGTTCTGCTCTGATAGCTGCCGTGTGCGCTGGTGGAACTCACATCCGGAAATGGTGAACAAGAAGGCCATCTACCACTTTACCTGTGCTTGCTGTGGAAAGGAGTTCACGGCTTATGGAAATGCACACAGAAAATACTGTTCCCATGTCTGCTACATCGCAGACCGCTTCAGAGGTGGTGATGGCCATGAATGAAGACCAGTTCGAGCGTGAAAAGCTCTACCAAGCGACCATGAACATGTTCCGTTCCATGCTGAAAAAGGGCCTCATCACCGAGGAGCAATACGCAATAATTGATACAAAGATGCTGCAAAAATACCAGCCATTATTGGGTACATTATTTGCCGCACAGCCGTTGACTTAATGGCCTTTTAGAGTGATGTATAGTAGCGGAAAGGAGCTGATTTTATGCGAAAAATCAACAAAATCGAGCCGACATTGCCAGTCCTGCCGACCCGGAAGAAGGTCGCAGCCTACGCCAGAGTCTCCGTTGAGACCGAACGCCTGCACCATTCTTTATCAGCTCAGGTCAGCTATTACAGCGAACTGATTCAGGCTAATCCCGAATGGGAGTATGTTGGGGTCTACGCAGATGACGGCATCACCGGCACAAAGGCATCCAAGCGAGAAGAATTTCAGCGGATGCTCGACGACTGCGAAGCCGGGAAGATAGACATCATCCTTACGAAGTCCATTTCCCGCTTTGCCAGAAATACAGTCGACCTGCTTGAAACAGTCAGACATCTGAAAGAGCAGGGCATCGAGGTCAGATTTGAGAAGGAAAACATCAATTCACTCTCCGGCGACGGTGAGGTCATGATGACGCTGCTGGCCTCCTTCGCACAGGAGGAAATCACCAGCCTCAGCAACAATGTGAAATGGGGCGTTCGCAAGCGCATGGAACAGGGCATCCCGAACGGGCACTTCCGCATCTACGGCTACCGTTGGGAAGGCGACCAGCTGGTCATCGAGCCGGAAGAAGCCGCCATCGTCCGTCGCATCTTCCAGAACTTCCTTGATGGGAAGTCCAGACTTGAGACCGAGCGTGAATTTGAAGCCGAGGGCATCACCACAGCGAACGGCTGCCGGTGGGTGGATTCCAACATCAAGGTGGTGCTCACGAACATCACCTACACCGGAAACCTGCTCCTGCAGAAGGAATTCATCGAAGACCCTATCACCAAGCGCCGCAAGAAGAATCGCGGTGAACTTCCGCAGTATTATGTGAAAGATACGCACGAGGCCATCATCGACATGGAGACCTTCCAGTATGTGCAGGAAGAAATGGCCCGCCGCAAGGAGCTGGGCGCTTTTGCAAATAAGAGCCTGAACATCACCTGCTTCACCAGCAAACTGAAATGCTCCAAATGCGGTAGCAGCTACGTCCGCAACCAACGCAGTAACCGAACCAAGTATACTTCCACCTACGGCGATACCATTGTCGTCTGGGTCTGCGGTACCACCAAGAAGAAAGGCGGTCGCTGCAGCCGGAAGGACATCCCGGAGCGAGTTCTTCGAGAAGCCTGCGCTGAGGCCCTTGGCTTAGCAGAATTTGATGAAGATGTATTTCTGGAGAAGGTCGACTACATCATGGTCAATCCAAACTGCCAGCTTGAATTCCATTTTTACGATGGCACTACTAAGGTTCAGACTTGGGAATCCACCGCACGGAAAGACTGCTGGACAGATGAGCATAAAGACCGCCAGCGGGCTTGGATAAAGGAGCACATGGCGACCAGCAGCCGGTTCTCGCCCTTCACGACCAGAGTGGTATGCGGATGCTGTGGCGGTTCCTGCAGGCGACAGACCCAGCCGAGTAAACTGAGCGAGACAGGCAAGATTGCCTACTGGCGCTGCTCCGGCGGTGCAAAAACGAAATGCGGCATCAAGGGAATCAGGGAACCGGAGCTTATGGAGATTACCGCTCAGGTCATGGGCACTCCCGAATTTGATGGAGATGCCTTCCGGGAGCAGGTCGACCACATCACTATGGTGGAAAGCGGTAAGCTGGAGTACACCTTCCTTGATGGCCATACGCAGGAAGCGGAATACTCGACTGAGAAACCGAGCCACCCTTGGAGCGATGAACAGCGGGCCAAGTTCATGGAATCCACTAAGGACATTTACACGCCAGAGCGCCGCAAGGCCATGAGCGAACACATGAAGAAAGTAAGGAGTGAGAAGCATTGGGCGTCCAAAAGAAAGTAAAGACCATACCGGCCACGCTGACCCGATTCACCGCGTCGCCGATAACAGAACAGAAAAAGCGCAAGGTTGCTGGTTACGCTCGTGTTTCCACAGACCACGACGACCAGTTCAGCAGCTACGAAGCGCAGATTGACTACTACACCAACTACATCAAGGGCCGCGACGATTGGGAATTCGTTGAGGTCTACACGGATGAAGGCATCACCGGCACCAGCACCAAGCACCGCGAAGGCTTCAAGCAGATGATTGCGGACGCTCTCGACGGCAAGATTGACCTTATCGTCACCAAGTCGGTCAGCCGATTTGCCCGAAACACCGTAGACAGCTTGACCACCATTCGCCAGCTCAAGGAAGCCGGTGTTGAGGTCTATTTTGAAAAAGAGAACATCTGGACATTCGATGGTAAGGGCGAGCTGCTGCTGACTATCATGTCCTCGCTGGCACAGGAAGAAAGCCGCAGCATTTCCGAGAACTGCACTTGGGGCCAGAGAAAGCGCTTCGCCGACGGAAAGGTCAGTGTTCCGTTCCAGCGTTTCCTTGGCTACGACCGTGGCCCGGACGGAAATCTGGTGGTCAATCGGGAGCAGGCAGTCATCGTCAAGCGCATCTACAGCTTGTTCCTGCAGGGCATGACCTACCACGGTATCGCCGACACTCTGACCAAAGACGGTATCCCGACACCCGGCGGCAAGAAAAAATGGAGCATCTCCACCGTCAAGAGCATCCTCAGCAACGAGAAGTACAAAGGCGATGCGCTCCTTCAGAAAAGCTACACCGTCGATTTCCTGACCAAGAAGACCAAGGTCAACGAAGGCGAAATCCCACAGTACTATGTCGAGGACAACCATGAAGCCATCATCGACCCGGAAGTATTCGAGATGGTGCAGCGGGAAATGGCCAAACGCGGCAAGGGTAAAAAGTACCACAGCGGAGTCTACGCCTTTTCCACCAAAATCAAGTGTGGCGAATGCGGAAGCTGGTACGGCTCAAAGGTGTGGCACTCCAACAGCAAGTACCGCAAGACCATCTGGCAGTGCAACCACAAATTCGATGGCGACTGCCGATGCCAGACACCGCACCTGACGGATGAAGAAATCCAGCTGCACTTCCTTTCAGCGGCGAATAAGCTGCTGGCCACAAAGGCTGAGGTCATCGCCAACGGCAGAGAGATGCAGGCGCTCCTGTTCGACACCACCGAGCTGGAAGCGGAACAGGCCCAGCTCCTCGAAGAAACGCAGGTGGTTTCCGACATGGTACAGCAGGCCATTCAAGAGAACGCCCGCACCGCTCTGAACCAGACCGAATACCAGAAACGCTACGACAGCTTGGTACAGCGCTTCGACCGGGCCAAGACCCGACTGGAAGAAGTCACCGCCGAGATTCAGGAAAAGCAGACTGCCAGCGCCAATATGGGAACCTTCCTGAATGCCTTTGAACAGATGCCGGATTCACTGACAGAGTTCTCCCTTGAAAGCTGGCACAGCATGGTGGACTTCGCCACCGTCTACAGCATCGACGACATCCGCTTCACCTTCAAGAACGGACAGGAAATCAAAGCATAATCCCATAGACGCACGAACGCCTCACTACTGGTTTTGATGCCAGCGGTGAGGCGCTTTTTCTTTTATAGATTATAATATCTTATTCCTGTCTTTTTCCATAGATACAATTTTTGCACTGCTATGTGAAGATATTACCCGGTTGAACTTTTTAATCAAATCTTTATCAGCCATGCGATAACTAACAACATTCACCGGGTCACTTCCTTTTGCTATCAGCAACATATGATTCGGACTTATCGGAAAATAGTAACCATTCATATTGGTTGCTTCAACATGAGATATATGTTGAAATGCCGGATTGTCAGATGTAATAAAACTACCTGCATTAGGATATGTCTCAAAAAGGATAAACTGACAGTTTTCAACCGCCTTAGCCAATGCTGTGTGATAAAAACCGCCATTCTCTTTATAGAACATCCTATAAAGCTCAGTAAACCATACTGCATCCATCATCTCTTCAGTTTCTTTAACTCCGGGAAAGGTCTGCTTTAAAATATCATTCATCCATGTATATACGCCCATAGCATCAAACTGAGGACTTCGACAGAGCATCATGAAGAAAAATTCCATCATATCCTTTGCGGCCTTTTCTGAAATTTTTCTATCTAAGCCTAACCCCGGAGTTGGCGATGCATTCTTTACTTCATCGACGAAGGTCTGAAGGATGCTTTCCCATTTGTTTTCAAAAACGCTACTAAATGAATCTTCTAACAGATAGCATCGCATATCATTAAAACGATTCAAAAGTGCTTTTTTTCTTGCAGTTGTTCCGTCGTCATAATAAAAATCCCAGCTGTCAATATCATAGAGATGCTTGCGTACACTATGCTTTGTTTTTATTAAGCTGTATCCCAGTTTTCCATAGACAGGTTGAGGACTGTTCGCTCTCATCGAATCAAAGATTTCGTCAACAAAAAAACTGTATACCTTGGGGCACTTTTTTGCCAAGTATAGCTGCCTAAAACTAATAGTGTATAGATGTGGTTCCCAGAGAATAGTTTCGCGTGTAGCGCCTTCTCCAACAGTATCTCCTTTTTCAAAATAATAAACACCATCAAACTGCTTCTGCGGTTCTTTTTTCGTTTCAACTTTAGTTTCCCATGCTTTCAAATATACCCTTGGAACAAAGTGCTGGTTTTTCGTTGCCAATTATAGTTCCTCCTTCTGTCGAAAACGAGCCAACGTTTCCAGCATGTGCTTTCCGATGGCTTCTGGATTATTACTGAATGATTCGCAGATAAGACGCAGCCCATCTGGTGTCAAAATTCTCCCGTGGTCTCTATCATAACATAACTTTCTGTACTCTTCATATTCCTTCTTGGATATTGTCGGCATTGAAAATCCTCCCATAAATAAAAAATGCGCCGGTCTGCAAAACCGACACCCCTAACGACACCGCGACACCCCTACGATTATGCGGCAGCATTTTGTATCAAATAGCGAGTCTTAATTTCGCAGATGGTGTCGTTCGGGGTGGGTTGCAACAACTCCACCATCATTTCCCGGA
>ENA-ORMR01001219-ORMR01001219.1-human-gut-metagenome-genome-assembly--contig:-NODE-1219-length-20641-cov-3.616147_pt1 | contig 20641 bp, 16 predicted proteins | sample MGYA00242107_ERZ509003 | MGnify/ENA primary metagenome ERZ509003 (study PRJEB26280, sample SAMEA2338699) | human gut metagenome | biome: human gut; feature: human-associated habitat; material: faeces... | reverse complement strand
CCCACCGCTTAGTGCTCTACACACTTGAAGCGTGGGATTGCTTATTCTGCGTTCAATTCCTGCCTCGACATTTCACTGTAATGGTGCTATAATTCCTAAAAAATATTCCACAATCGGAGGAATCACAATGAATCCACTAATTTATGATACTTTTTTTAAATCCAGAATACCTAATGTAACCTACAGGCTGGCAGACACCGATGACGCTGCCGAGCTGTTAAAAGTATACGAGTCTTATGTAAATAATACGGCAATAACCTACGAATACGAAGTTCCAAGTGTTGAGGAATTCGCCTCACGCATTAGTGACGTACTCAAAAAATTTCCTTATATTGCCGTACTCATTGACGGCAATATAAGCGGCTATGCCTACGCACATGCCTTCCACCCTCGCGCCGCATACTCATGGTGCGCTGAGCTTTCGATATATCTTTCAAATGACTGTCATGGCATGGGAATCGGACGTGAATTGTACGGAATAATGGAGAATATTTTAAAAAAACAGAACATACTAAACCTCTACTCCTGTGTGGCATACACTGAGACCGAGGACGAATACCTTACACAGGCAAGCGTACACTTCCATGAACATCTGGGATTTAAAATCTGCGCCCACCTGCACAACTGCGGTTATAAATTTAACCGCTGGTATGATATGGTCTATATGGAAAAAAATATCGGAGAGCATATTACAGACATGCCGGCAGTAATCCCCTTTAACGAGCTTGATATATAACCACTGAATATACAACAAAATCCCGGTCTCATACACTGCATATTTCAATTCGTGTATGAGACCGGGATTTTTAACAATGATATGTAACCGCTATCATTCCCTGGACATGTGTGCCTGACAACTGTCCAAAAATATCTGTTAACGGAAGATTGCTTTTTTGTGCTTATCAAGAGCAAACAAAAGAATCATTCCTAATATATAGCATGATATAACCTCACCGGCACCCACGGTAAGCATGAGATACCAGTATGCATCAGTCATACCATAGGCTGTCTGAAGCACCCATGGTACTATTATTACATTGGCGATAATCGGAGGAAGCGGAACAAGCCACTTATGCTTTCTCAAAAGATATGAGCCAACACAGCCGATAAGTGTCGCTATTGAACCGAACACAATGTCAAGTACTGCACCTCCTGTGAGCAGATTAGCAAGAAAACAGCCAATCGTAACTCCCGGTATAGCTGATGGAATAAAATAAGGCAGTATGGTAAGCGCCTCCGAAAATCTTACTTGGATAGCTCCGCTTGATAATCTCAAAAGAGCTGCCACATAAGTGAGCACAACATAGAGTGCCGCTATTACTGCTGCCTGAGTGATAAATAATACTTTCTTGTTCATTTTTAATCTCCTTAGTTTTGTTTTACGAGTGGATGGTTACGAACACTCGGATAATAATACAGACCTTATATCGCAAAATACACTGTTCTTAATACTGTAAAAACAAGGTCTTTTGTTCAATAAAGCCTGCTTAATATATCACTATTTTCCAACAAATGCAAGTACTTTTTATTCTTCGCCCCTGGTTGTCTCCTCCACTGGGAACCACTTCTCATTCAGTTCATCCAGTTTTCCGTTGTTTCTCAGGATAGCTATGGATTTGTTGAGGACATTGAGAAGCTTATTGTTTCCTGATTTTACAACAGCTGCCAGTTCATTTCCGTTTTCATCAGTATAATATGAAGCTGAGAAATCATACACTTCATCAACTGTATCAGATATAGCAATCCCGCTTATCACACAATCAAAAGCGCTGGTGTCAAGCTCGGCATATATTCCAGTATACTTCATCTTTATAAATCTTACATCAAGAAAAGTCAACTCACCAATCGCCTTGGCAAGGTCAATCTCAAAGCCCTCAACCTTCCCGTCCTCATCCTCTGTTATATAAGGACTTGACGATATTCCCACGAGCAGCACACCGTCCTCTATGGTAGTTCCGCTCTTAACCTCAACCTCCGCCGTAGAAGCCTCTGTACTCTCCGGCCTGACATCTGTTTTCTTTGAGCAGCCCGCAAGAATCATGAGACATAAACCAAACATTACTATATATTTAAAATATTTTCTCTTCAAACTCTGACACCTTCCTTATAATAGCTTAAACAAACACCTTTTAAGATTCGGGTGTCAAAACATGCTATATAAACCTAGCTGTGTATAACGTATTATATTTATGCATATCACGACTTTTGATAGAAGCTTAGATGTTCTTAGAACTCTGCTAAGCACCTAGCCAAAAGCAGCATGGATGCTGCTTTTGAAGCAATGCATACAAGGATGTATGCTTTGCTTCGGTGGCGAACGTATACAGTGTCTTTACCAGAGTTCTTAGAACATCTTGCTTCGGACAACGGAGCTGATATGCATAAATATAATACGTTATACACTCATAAATCAGATTGGCATGTTTTGACACCCGAATCCTTTTATATTATAGCATATATTCCGCCATAACGGTATTACTTACATCAATTCCCATATCTGTAAGCCTTATCCTGCTGCCTTCGCGCTTAATAAGCCCCTGCTTCATCTGTTTTGCCGCAATATCACCATACACCTCATAAAAGTCCCGCCCGAATACCTCCTTGAAGCTCTCTGTGGAGATTCCTGCCATCATACGAAGCCCAAGGAACACGAATTCTTCCATCTCATCCTTCTGCGTTAGAAGCTCCTCCTCACTATGATTGTCAATCGGATTTTTTATATAACTCTCCAAATCAGACGTATTCGTAAATCTTCTTGACTGCGGATAGCTCTTCGACTTCTTTAAAAGTGAGGCGGCTGCCACACCGAAGCCTATATAGTCTGTTCTTTCCCAGTACGATGCATTGTGACGGCACTCAAAGCCCGGTCTGGCATAATTGGAAATCTCATATCTGTGGTAGCCCGCATCCGCTAATATTTTCTTCGTCAATGCGTACATCTGCCTGTCCTCATCCTCGGTTGGAAGAATATCACCCCCCGAGCGTTCAACCATACCAAAAAGCGGCGTGCCCTCCTCAACAATAAGGCTGTATGCCGAAATGTGCTCCGGATTAAGCTTCACTATCTTTTCAAGGTTAGACTGATACCCTGTAACCGTCTGGTAAGGAACAGCCGACATGATATCGATATTGATATTGTCAAATCCGGCGTCTCTTGCAGCATAATATGACTCCTCAAACTGCTCATAGGTGTGTATCCTGCCCAGTACCCTAAGCTCCCTGTTATCCGGAGACTGAAGTCCTATGCTCAGCCTGTTCACGCCCATGCTTCTGTATGCCCGCAGCTTATCGGCAGTCAAAGTCCCCGGATTGCACTCAACAGTAATCTCCGCATCCTCCGACACTGAAAAAGCTTCCCGCACCACACACATTATCTTTACAAACAATTGTGCCGGAAGAATCGATGGTGTACCTCCGCCAAAGAATATAGTACTTATGCTCCTATCGTCACCATTTTTTTCTGCTTCCTTTCCCGCATGCGCAATCTCAGCACACAGAGCATTCACATATCGCTCCTTCGTGTCATCATCCGCCGGTGCGGAACAGAAATCACAGTATATACATTTTGAAATGCAAAAGGGGATATGTATATATATCCCCTTCTGTGTCTTTATATCACAGCTCATTCAGACCTCGTTTATTAGTTGAGCTTCCCAAGCATATTATTGATACGCTCGCGCATCTTGTCCTCACCCATGATATGAAGAATTGTCCACAAATCAGGTGAATTGGAAGCTCCTGTAATTGTTATACGCAGAATCTCAGCTACATCCGAAACACTTCCCTTGAAGCTCTCAGGGGCAGCCTTGTATGCCTTCATATCAGAAGCAAAGCCGCAATCATCAGCGATTGCCTTCACATTGTTAAACCAGCCATTGTTATCTGCGCTGTGGTCATAGGAAGCAAGGTACTTCTCAAGAATCTCACGAACCTGTGCATTGTCATACTTGAACTCATAATTCGGAACGAATGTCTCATCAAAGAAGAATGAGAACATAGGCATAATCTGCTTCGCATACTCGAAATCCTTACGTCTTCTCTTCTGACCTACACCCATGAACAGCTCAAGAGCCTTCTTGAAGTACTCAGGTGACTTAAAGTATACGTCAACCATATCCTTGTTGTACTCCTTATTCCACTCATATAGGAAATCATAGATTGCATCCGTGTCCATCTTGGCAAACTCGTTGCGGCATATATTATGAAGCTTATCCATGTCAAAAAGAGCTCCTGACTGTGCCATCTTGTGCACGTCGAACTTGAACTCTTCTATCGGTGAATCAGGATGCTTGTCATACCACTCCTCGAAATTGGAGTTTAAAAGTGTCATAAGATATACCTTTACACAGTGAGGATGGTATCCGTCCTGACGGTAGAAATCAAGGGAAAGCTCCGGATCCTTTCTCTTAGAAAGCTTTCTCTTACTCATTGTGCCATCTTCAAGCTGCTCCATCTTCATAAGGTGAGCTGTATGTGCATAGTCAGGTCTCTTGAATCCGAGTATATTAAAAAGCTCAATATGTGTAGGAACGCTTGAAAGCCACTCCTCACCACGGATTACAAGAGTTGTTCCCATAAGGTGATCGTCTATGGCATGTGCAAAATGATATGTCGGTATTCCGTCGGACTTAAGAATAATGACATCCTGAATATTCTCCGGGAAGGAAATCTCTCCCTTGATTGTATCCTTGAATGTAACCTCCTTACCCTCAGTACCCTGTGAACGAAGTCGCATAACATAAGGCTTGCCCGCCTTTATATTAGCCTCAACCTCCTCGATTGTGAGGTTACGGCACTTAGCCCACTTAGTGTGGTATCCGGTGAGGATGTCATGCTTCATCTGCTCGTCCTTAATTGCAGTGAGCTCCTCCTCAGTGCAGAAGCAAGGATATGCAAGACCCTTTCTTACCAAGTCCTTAACATAAGTCTGGTAAATCTCCGCTCTCTGTCTCTGGAAATAAGGGCCATACTTGTTAATCTCAGGATTATCGATTCCTGCTCCCTCGTCGAACTCAATACCAAAGTAACGGAGAACATTGATGATGATATCAACAGCTCCCTCAACCTCTCTCTTGGCATCAGTATCCTCTATTCTGAGGTAGAAGGTTCCACCGCTCTGATGTGCGATTCTCTCATCGGCAAGTGCTCCATAGAGATTTCCAAGATGTATAAATCCCGTAGGGCTTGGTGCAAGTCTTGTCACCTGTGCCCCCCTCTTAAGCTCTCTTGCCGGGAACTGCTTCTCCCAATAATCAGGTGTCTTATCAATACCCGGCAGACATAACTCTGCAAGTCTGTTATAGTCCATTATATTTTCCTCCATCTATTACAAATTATATTTTTTTAATTGTAAAACTCATATTTATGCGCAGACATTTATACAATTTTCTACAATATAAGCCAGACTTTTTTAGCCATAATAATTAAACCAGGCTTAGCTGACAGGCTCATATACAATATATTAAATACAATATATTAAAATTGAACAACGTCCAACATAATACACATATTTTCACAATTATATATCTTAGTTGTCATCTAACTTGAGCACAGCCATGAATGCCTTCTGTGGTATCTCGACATTACCGAACTGTCTCATTCGCTTCTTTCCTTCCTTCTGCTTCTCAAGGAGCTTCTTCTTACGTGAAATATCACCGCCATAGCACTTTGCAAGGACATCCTTACGCATGGCTCTTACGGTCTCTCTGGCAACAATCCTTCCACCGATGGCAGCCTGAATAGGTATCTCGAACAGCTGTCTTGGTATCTCATCCTTGAGCTTCTCGCACATCTTTCTTCCGCGTTCTGCGGCACTATCAGCATGCACGATAAATGAAAGTGCATCAACTTCTTCCTTGTTGACAAGGATATCAAGCTTGCAAAGCTTGGACTGGACATAGCCCTTAAGCTCATAATCAAACGAAGCGTAACCCCTTGAACGCGACTTGAGCGCATCAAAAAAGTCATAAATAATCTCATTCAACGGAAGCTCATATTTAAGGAGTGCTCTGGTAGTCTCCATGTATTCCATTCCAAGATACACACCTCTTCTCTGCTGGCATAACTCCATTATCGGCCCGACAAACTCCGTCGTAACCATAATCTCAGCCGATACAACAGGCTCCTCCATGAAATCTATCTCCGATGGGTCCGGAAGATTGGACGGATTGGTAAGCTCCATGACCGTTCCGTCTGTCTTATGAACCTTATAGATAACGCCCGGTGCAGTTGTCACAAGGTCAAGGTCATATTCACGTTCAAGCCTTTCCTGTATGATTTCAAGATGTAACAATCCAAGAAAACCGCATCTGAAGCCGAAGCCCAGTGCAACCGATGTCTCCGGCTCATATTGAAGCGAGGCATCATTGAGCTGAAGCTTCTCAAGCGCATCACGAAGGTCTGCATAATGTGCACCGTCAGCCGGATACATACCGCAGTATACCATAGGATTGACCTTCTTGTATCCCGGAAGCGGCTCGGCACAAGGTCTGTCTGCGTCCGTCACGGTGTCACCCACTCTCGTATCGCGCACATTCTTGATACTTGCAGTTATATACCCAACCATTCCTGCTGTCAATTCATCGCACGGTATAAACTGACCTGCTCCGAAATAGCCTACCTCGACAGTGTCGAATTCTGCACCTGTAGCCATCATTCTTATCTTGGTTCCTTTTCTTACTGTACCTTCCTTGATACGGCAGAAAACTATAACTCCCTTATATGGGTCATATAGTGAGTCAAAAATAAGTGCTGCAAGAGGGTTGTCTTTCGAGCCCTTAGGTGCCGGAATCTTATGCACAACAGCCTCTAATACCTGCTCGATATTAATTCCGTTCTTGGCTGAGATAAGCGGTGCGTCATGTGCTTCAAGCCCTATTACATCCTCTATCTCATCGATTACTCTCTGCGGCTCAGCACTTGGAAGGTCTATCTTGTTGATAACCGGTATGACATCAAGGTCATGGTCAAGCGCAAGATATACATTCGCAAGCGTCTGCGCCTCAATTCCCTGCGCAGCATCTACAACAAGTATCGCTCCATCGCATGCCGCAAGACTTCTTGAAACCTCATAGTTAAAATCCACATGTCCCGGCGTATCAATCAGGTTGAAGATATACTCCTCGCCGTCCTGAGCCTTATACACAACGCGTACCGTCTGGGACTTGATTGTTATGCCTCTCTCCCTCTCAATATCCATGTTGTCAAGCACCTGTGCCTGCATCTCACGGCTGGTAAGCAGTCCGGTCTTCTCAATAATACGGTCCGCAAGGGTGGACTTGCCATGGTCAATGTGGGCTATAATACAAAAATTACGAATCTTACTCTGGTCTATGGACATCTTATTCCTCATTTCTAATTATAAAATTAAATCAACCGGATATTATAATCCGACACATGACATTCCGGTCAGTATACCGGTTCCGGCGGATTAAAAACATCATAAATCACTATATAATACCATATTAACAGAAAAAATGGAAGAGCTTTTTTATCACCAAAATAAAGGAGAGCCCCCTCACAGGAGCCCTCAATCACAATATGACTTCTCAAACTATACACTGCTTCGTGCCATACGTTACTTCGTACAATACGCTGCTACGTAGCTAAGGCTATTTCATATCCGGCTTCCACTTTTCAATATCGCTCACCTTTACTTCAAGAAGCTTCGCAACCTTTTCAAGTGGAATATTATCCTTTAAAAGCGAACATGCCATTTTTTTCTTGGTCTGCTCTATTCCTTGTTCTATTCCCTGTTCAACGCCGGCCTGATAAAGCTTTCTGTCCTCTTCCTCTTTATTATACTCAAATATACTCGTCATCTCGACCTCCGAACGGTTCTTTCGAAGAAATTCCTCAAGGATTCCTTCCCTGATACACTGCTCTATCGCTAATCTGACTCCATCATCAAGTGAACCCGTCTCTTTCTTATATCTTCTCACCAAAGCCACATACTGCGCGTATTCCCTCAGTGAGCCACACTGTTCCATCAACTTGACATTTCTTCCATAATTCACATTAAAGACACGAACCCTGAGTTCAAGTGCAGGGTCATCCACAGGTGTCATAAATGAATCTGACAATCTATATTCACTTACATCCTCCGTATCCGCTTCCCCGTTATAAAACACAATAAAATTCGGTGTCGGCAGTTTTATCAAAGACGGCGTATATAATGACTTTATATCAACCAGTTCACTGTACTCTGCCGAAATGTAAAACAAATCACGCAAAGGCATATTGGGATTGACCGTTGACTGATGCTCATACAGATATATATTGGTATCCAGAAGAAATGCCAAGTCATTTTTCATTCCCATATAAACCGCATTCTCAAGTGTAACAATCTCAAGACCATCTACATCATCGTAATGCTTTCCCGATACAGCGTTGTATAATTCAAGCAGCCTCTCTTTATTTGAAAAAAGCATTCTGAACACCGTATCCTTATACTTGCGGTTAGCCTTAATTTCCTTCACAATTTCAATTTCTTCGTTGCCACTGTTTTTACGGTTCATCAATGATACCTCCCTGTTATTCATAGAGGACATCATCAGACAGGTGCCAGACACCCCTTATGCAATCGTCCTCTGCTCAATGTTAATGGAATAAAAGCATAGACTCATGAATAAGAGATGCGCAACATTCGTTACACTTAGAACATAGTTTTTCAAGAAATATGCTTTAAATTTATTTTACTTCAAAGTATCTTATTTGTCAACACAGCGTTTGGCAATCCTCCGTATTAAAACAACTTGTAAATCCCATGAGCATTGTGCTATAATAAATCAACGCAATAAAGTATTGTTGATTTATTCTGAAAATTTCAAATATAAGACAACCTTGAATTTATTATAGTAAGGAGGCTTACTTGCAGATGAATACACTCACGGTAGGATTTATAGGTCTTGGGCTAATCGGCGGTTCAATCGCAAAGGTACTAAAGAAAAACCGACCAGACATATATACTATAGCATACAATAGAAGCGAAGCTCCGCGCAAACAGGCATTAGCGGATGGTGTAATCGACACAGCGACAGGCGAAATAGATGAAAGCTTTCTTGAATGTGACTTCATTTTCCTGTGTACCCCTGTTGAGTACAATTCCGAATATTTAAGGAAGCTGATACCATTCATAAAAAAAGGCTGCATAGTAACAGATGTCGGAAGCGTCAAAGGATATATACATCACACTGTGGAGGAGCTCGGTCTTGAGGAGTGCTTTATAGGCGGACACCCTATGGCGGGCTCTGAGAAGACCGGTTATGATAATGCCTCAGACATACTGTTAGAAAATGCATTCTATGCCATCACTCCTACCAAGGCAACTACACAGGACATGCTCGCAAGGTACATAGAGCTTGTCAGGCTCACAGGTGCCATCCCGGTTGTGCTCGACCCTGAGCACCACGATTACAGTGTCGCAGGAATAAGCCATGTTCCCCACATCATTGCCGCCTCACTGGTAAATCTTATAAAGCACTCCGATGATGAGGCTGGAACCATGAAGCTCCTCGCCGCCGGCGGCTTCAAGGACATAACACGAATCGCCTCCTCATCCCCGCAGATGTGGGAGCAGATATGCACCACCAACACGGACGCTATCGTAAAGCTGCTCGGCGATTACATTGACTATCTCTCACAGATAAAGGATATTGTAGCAAGTAAAGAACACTCCGCCATAAATGCCTTTTTTGACGAAGCAAGACAATATCGTAATTCTGTCGCAGACGGCAGAAAGGGTCCGATTATACGTGAGCATATTGTATACTGCAATATTCAGGACAAAGAGGGTGCCCTGTTAGATATCATAAGCAGAATAACCGCGTCACATATCAGTATTAAAAATCTTGCCATCGTAAATAACCGCGACAGCGAGGATGGTGCTCTAAAGATTTTATTTAACAATGAGCTTGACAAGCTCGCCGCAATCAATGTGCTCGGCGACTGTGTCGTACAATAAATCCAGCCACCGGAAGCAGCCACACCCTACCGGATATATGTGCCTGCCTCCGGTGTTCCAGCCAATTCTCTTGCTATCAGCTCCGCAAGCGGCTCCATCGCATTGATAACCTCCGCAAAGCTGTTAGTCTGCGCTCCCGCCTCAATCAGCATGCTCCTCTTACACAGATGCAGGTTATATCTGTACGCTTCGATATATATACATCTGAAAAAATCAGGATAATATGTCTTTCCCAGCAGATACATCTGATATGTGAGCGCAAGGTTTTCCTTCAGATATGGATTATACAGATAATCTATATCTCCCTGATTATTAGAATAACTTATTCCGTTAAAAAGCATGACCTTTGCAGTAGCTTTACCATTAATATCCGTGATAAAATGCAGATTTTCATTAACCCCATCCCTGTGCAGGTCAATAACCATGTCAATCTCCGGGTGCTCCGCCAGCACATCCGAAATCTCCTTCTCAGCGTAGGTATATGCCTTGCTTCTGTCAAGCTTTCCCTCCACCATGTCAAATTCCGTATTTATATGTATCACCTCAAATCCGTATTTTTCTTCAAGAAGCTGTGCAAGGTAGTCGCCCACCTGCACTATCGTCATGTCACTTCCTGCGGAATCCGCAAATGCTTCCTGAGAATGGGTATGATACAAAAGTATGCATGGTCTTTTATTCTTCACCGACAAATCCAGCTTCAGGAACTCCTCCGGCTTTAATAAATCCCTTGAAAGTGCCGTGTGCGCCGGAATTACATAAAAATTATCATGAACAAAATCATAGTTTATCAGGCTTTCATAGGAATAAGGAGCGATGGCATCAGTCCATGGAATACTTCCGGCAGGGAGAATATAATTCTCCTGTGTGCAGCCCTGTTCATCGCCGGAGTGTCCATTATCCCTCGGTGTGCTGTCATCATTATCGCTGCTGCCACCTCCTGAAGCTGTAGTCTGATTTTTTTCCCCTGAACCGCAGTTATTTTCATCACCGGATATATCTTTATTGTCCGTATTCGGCACACTGTCCGGATTATTTTCATTATCCACATATATATTAGCCGCGACAACCTCCCTGTATGCTATGCCACCCGGCAAGTCACAGCTCATTTCCCACTCTGTCCGTCCGCTCTCATAGCCGGCTTCCGCCCCCGCTCCCGCCGCCATAAAGCGGACGAACGGAAATATATTTCCAAACACAATGACCGCAGGATGTGTGTTCTCGGCATAATAATATAGCGGCTTATCATAAAAGCCTGCCGGACAGAATGTATTGCATGCTATTTTTCCGCCTATCGTGACTATCTGTCTCAGCCCCGCCTTACTCAGCGCTCCAAAAGCAGGCAGAACCACACAGCTTGTCACAATGACAAACGTGATAATTCTGCTCATCGTTTTGTTAAAGAATCTATGTCCTGTCACAGCATACTTCCACACCTCAAGCTTATTGCAGTATATTCTTTTCACGTCAAAATGATGTTGCTATTTTTGCGACATTGATATATTGACTGCCTCAGATATCGTGAAGCTTATCCTCTTGACCAGCTCATCAACATCCTTCGGTGTGACATACATCCGGGACATACTCTCAGGTATAAAGTCCTGAACAACCTGTTTTCTCCTTGAATAATCCATGCTGTCAAGCAGACCTTCAAGCGCATCTCCCACGATGGTTGCGGCATCCACAACTGTCGGCACTCCTATTGCAATGACCGGCACCCCCATGTTCTTATCATCTATGGCGTTTCTATGGTTCCCGACTCCTGAACCCGGCATGATTCCTGTGTCGGAGAGCTGTATGGTGTTGGCAAGTCTTGCCGTGCTTCGCGCCGCAAGGGCATCAATCACAATCATGCAGTCCGGCTTCAGCTCTTTTACAACTCCCATGATAATCTGTGCCGTCTCCATTCCGGTCTGTGCCATAACCCCAGGCGATATGGCGCTCACGTATCCGAAGCGCCGGTCATCCGCTGCCAGCTTCTCCGTAATATCCAGATTATTCACCACATAAGGTCCCAGCGCATCCGGTGTTGCCTCACGATTTCCAAGTCCCACCACCATGACATGATACGGTGGTTCCTTTTTCATATGCTTTTTTATAGTCTCCCTGATATATCCGGCAAGAAATTCGGACACCTCCCTGTGGTATTCCCCATCATTTTCGGACAGTGAAACCGTCTCAAAGGTGTAATATACCCCCTTTGCGCGCCCCATGCTCCTCTCGCCTGTCTCATTCAGTATCCTCAGCCGGCTCACCTTAATTCCCGTACTCCCATCGGTCTGCTCATCAAACACGACCCCATTAAGGCTTCCGTCCTCGTCAAGGCTCTCCTTCGCCTCAAGCGCTAAATCTGTTCTTATCTTCAACCCCATGCTGCTGCCTTTCTGATAACTGTTTTATTTATATATGCTTGCCTTACTGCCGCCAAAAAGCAGTCTGAAGTTTTTTTCAGGCTGCAAACACCTCCCAGGATATTTTCTCCAAATTTCTTAAAAAAATTCGTTGCAGCGCTTGACAATTCAAAAAATGCGCTCTATAATATACAAGTATGTTTACATTAGTGCTACCGTGTCTGTTCTGATGTAGACACTTATACTTAGAATATTTTTATATACTATTTGGAGGTGTATTGAATTGGCTAACATTAAATCTGCAAAGAAGAGAATTTTAGTTGCTGCTACAAGAGCAGACCGCAATAAGGCAATCAAGTCTAAGATTAAGACTTATACAAAGAAGGTTGAGACTGCTGCTGCTGCCGAGCTTAAGGTTGCATCTACAGAGATCGCTAAGGCTTGTTCTAAGGGTGTATACCACAAGAACAACGCTGCAAGAAAGGTTTCCAGATTAGCTACTCTTGTTAACAGCATGAACTAATCTAAGCTTTCTGCAACACATAGCAAGCTTATTATATAGCGAATTTGAACAGATTATTATACCACTGCTTATTGATAATCTGTTTCTGATTTATAAAAAATAACACATGATGGTGGCTGCCCATCATGTGTTATTTTTTATGCTGCAGAATACTTGACTATCAGCATCTCAACAGCTAATCTGTCCTCTAATCTTCCGGTTTTCACCGCTTCCTCAAGCGTAACACACTCTTCAAGTGCTCTTCTTAACGTACCGGTCTTAAAGGGTCTTGCCTGCGCCTGAAGCTTTCCGACAAGGAAGCCCTGTATTCCCATCTTGCCCGCAATCGCCGCCGAAGCATTCCCATTCTCAGTAAGCTCCTTTACCATAAGAAGCTGGTTGAAATTGCGCGCTATCAGAAACATGATTCTCATAGGTGGTTCCTTGAGTGTAAGCAAATCATAGTACAGCTCAAGCGCCTTTTCCTGATTCTTCTGCGATATGGCGGTTATCATATCAAATATGCGGTTCGTGGTCTGTGTGGTGCACACCTCCTCCACATCCTCTGAGGTTATTCTCTCACGCCCCATCGTGTAACATATAAGCTTTTCAAACTCCCTTGATATGTTCTCCATGGAGTTGCCCGTCTTGGTAAGAAAAAGTCTGATTGTGTCATCATTCATCACGCGGTTCTCTCTCTTTAGAAGTCCGACAACCCACTTGATTATGTCATTATCGCTCTGCTCATTAAGTTCACTTATATAGCCCTTTTCCTTGACCGCCTTATAGAGCCTGTTCCGCTTGTCAACCTCATTCTCTATGAACACTAGAACCGTTGTGTCCGGGAGATTCTTCACAAGCTCCACAAGCATATCATCCGCCGACGTCTTGAAAAACTGGCTGTTCTCAATAACCACAAGCCTTCTGTCCGCAAAAAAAGGCATGGTATCAGCTATCTCCGCCACCGCCTTACTGTCAGGAGCCTTGCCCTCAAAATAAGAATAATTCATAGTATCTCCGTCAGGAACTATCGCTTTTTTCAGTCTGTCGCGGAGCCATTTTTTCAAATAGTCCTCACTGCCATACAAAAGATATACAGGCTTGAAGCTGCCTGATTTGATATCAGCCGTAATATTTCTCATTCAACTCACCAATTCATATTTTTAATATCTTGTCTTTGCAGGTGTTTTTCTGCTTTTTCAGATTTCTATGCCCACATATTTCCGTTTTTGCCTGTTTTCTGTTTTTGTTTTCCGGCTTTTGCGGATATTTTTCTTCTATTTCATGCCTTAAGTATCTCCGAAAGATTCCTCTGTATACCCTCGGCAATCTCCGGCTTATTCATTGAATATACATGGATATTCTTGACGCCATTTGCCATAAGGTCGATAATCTGGTCGGTCGCATAGGCTATACCCGCCTGCTTCATTGCCTCCTCCGAATCGCCAAACCTGTCGACAATGTTCTTGAAGCGCTCAGGCACATTACAGCCCGACAGCTTCACTGCATTCTTAACCTGTCCCTTCCTGGTAATCGGCATGATTCCGGGAATAATAGGAACAGTTATACCTGCCTCCCTGAGCCTGTACATGAAATTGAAAAATATATTATTGTCAAAAAACATCTGTGTTGTCAAGTACTCACAGCCCGCGTCAACCTTTCTCTTAAGCCCTAAAATATCCTCTTTCCTGTTCGCCGAATCAGGATGTACCTCAGGATAGCATGCACCTCCGACACAGAAATCACCACTTTCCTTTATAAGCTTAACAAGCTCAGAGGCATGTGAAAAATCTGTAAACACTTCCCCCTCATAATTCTTCGGAATATCGCCTCTCAGGGCAAGAATGTTCTCAATTCCCGCACTCTTCAGCTCTGAGAGCGCCGCCTTAATTCCCTCTCTATTAGCGCATACGCAGGTAAGATGCGCTATGGTCGGAACATTATATTTCTCCTGAATTGCCTGCGCAAGCGCAATCGTATGTCCCTTGGTGCTTCCGCCGGCACCATAAGTCACGCTCATGTAGCTCGGTGAAAGCCCCGCTATCCCGAAAGCCGCAGCCTCAACATTCGCAAAATCCGTATCCTTCTTAGGCGGAAAGACCTCGAATGACAGCGTAGGCTTTTCACCATTTATTATGTCTCTTATCTTCATCTTGTACCTCGTATTTTTCTCATATATTATTTAATATAGCATTTTTCATAGGTACAGGCAAGCGGCAAATCAGCCTCTGTCATCCAATACTCCCCTCATTCTTTAGCCGCATCGTCCTAATTATTTCTTTCCTCAACGATAATCTCGATATCCTCAAGATGGAATTGCTGATCAGGCTCATAGACTACCCTTGCATTCACCACCACGTTATAAGGAATCATATCCTCATCGTACACTGATTTTCCATCACGTTTCACATATATACGTCCTGCATTTACAAAATACCATATTCCATCCTGTTCATGAAAAGAATAATGTGAACCAAAATCAATTCCATCAAATGACTCATTGTATTCCTTGTGTTCCTCAAAATGTCCTGACAAATCAACTGAAGCCACATCTTCACCATTCAATGTCATGGTGACAACATTTCCTGTATCATCAAGATAATAGCTCACAGCATTGTCCAAATCACCGCCCCAATCTGAATATTCCTTTATGCTGTAAAAATCCTCTTCACTATTTTCTTTAGCATAATCTGCTTCAATTATATAAAGTTCATCACCCGAAACACCTGTACCTGTATCCATATTTGACCAGATAGCATACTCGTATACTCCGTCATTATCATAATCTCCATAATGAATCTGCGGCATAACCATGTGTGGTGACATCCAGTAAGTCCAGACAGGAATTACATGCTCACCATCCCTTATGACCATTGTTTCCCCTCCGTACATTCCATACAGCACAATGTCTGAATCTGCAACAGAGTCAAGAATAACATAGTTATCCGATACATCAAAAATTGTATCACCCATTTCCGAAACACCTGTCCAAATCTGTGTTACCTGTTTTAATCTATCTGCTGTAATCCCATCCATGTATTTATTAACCAGAACAATGCTCTCATATCCGGATGAATCTACATCATATTCATAAGCAGGCATCCATAATCCGTCTGTTTCACTATAATCCACCTCAATCGCTCTCCGGCTTCCATCATCAAGTGTATATTCCACCACCTTGCGCGAACCATCGAAAGCGGAATAGTAATTATAAACCACACTGGAGGTGTAATTAAACTCCAGCAATGCCTGTACCGAGCTTACCGGATCTTTTAATTTTTCATAAAGACCAGTATTTGCACTCTTAAGTTCTTCAGTCAACAAATCAAATACCCGGACTGCAGCTCCATTTTCATCTAATACCCATTTCCCCAGAAAATCTATTCTGTCCTGTGCACGTTCATATTGTTCGTACACAGTTAACGATAGTTTACTGTCATAATACTTAAGCTTTCCATCCCACGCCGCCAGTGCATCGGCAGAGCTTATATTGATACCACCTATGATATCATATACATCATTTTCCGAATACTCCTCCGAAAATCTTATATACCACACAATATCACTTTCAGCAGCGCTGTATATAACAACATAACCATTCTTCCCATTGTCATCATTATTCCCGGCGATGGAATATATGCTTCTTACAATATTTCCATTATATTCTTTATAGCTGTCACGGCTTCCTCTTAGATTCTCTATTTTCCATGTATAAAGTTCGGTGCTTTCCTTCTGTCTGCCATTGTCCGGGAGAAAACGGTTGCCCGCTTCACTATAAGGAACAAGACTTACGCTCCTTGAATCCTCTGAGTTACTTATACTAAGTATATTGCCATCATAACTGCCTGTCCAACCATCATTTGCTTCATACGCTATATTCCAGCCTGCATATTCTATATGGTAAGCATACTGATTTTTCTCAAGTGTCAAATGGGCAGCATTTATAAACCTATCTGCAACCGTACGTGTTGCCCCTACAGGCAGTGTAAGTGTCCATACTGTACCACTTTGTGTTGAACCGAATATAATAAAGTATCCTTCTCCAGGCTCTTCCGACTCCGATACAGAGGCGGTCTCATCATATTTATATATGCTTACTCCTACCTCACCGTCTATATATTCCTCAAGTGTCCCTTTATACTGCATTCCCCATTTCTGCAGCTTGTCACTGGTTCTTAGTTCACCATAGGTACCGGATAAAGATGACATTTGCAGACTCCGCAGGTATGCTTTTTCACCGAATTCGTCATATGCTATGTCAATGCCATCCTCACTGTATGAAAAGCTGTAGCCCGGCATCGCATCAAACCACACGCTCCAACCGTTATTATTTATAACTTCTGAGCCACCTTCCGCCACCAATTTTTCGCTATCCGGTTCCGCACTGCTGCTCTCATCGATATTTTCACCTGCAACGGACTCATTATCCGGAGCACTGCTCTTAGGATTAGTCATAAAACATACCATAACGACAACGCATGCGGCAACCGCCGCCAGTACAAGCCAGAAAGCAGGCTTTTTATAGTTAAGCACCATCTTTATTCTGGTCTTGACGCTCACCTCCCCAAAGGCAAGCGGACAAGCGCTCACCATTTTTTTCGGCGAACTGCAATTTAAAAGTGTCATGGCATACTGCTTTTTATATTCGATATCTTTATCCGCTATTACCCTCTCATCACATGCAAGCTCGATGTCCCTGCAAAGAAGTATATACGCCACCCAGCTCAGCGGATTGAACCAGTACATCGCAAGCAGTATAAAACCAAGCGGCTTCCACACACAGTCCAGACGCTTTAAATGTGCCTTTTCATGCGCTATGACATAGCCTCTCTCCTCCTCTGTCAAGAGCGACGGTATATATATCTTAGGTGAAAATATACCTAAAATAAACGGTGTGTCGATGTCATCGCATATATAGATATTTTCCCCATTGTTAAAAGCTGCTCCGGTCTTTCTTCTAAGCAGTATATATGAGCACACCGCATATAAAAGCAGAATCACACATCCTGCAGTCCATATAAATGCAAGCCTTCCCAGACTGATACCACCAAGCTTCCCCGCCAATATCGCAGTATAGCCCGGATTACCGGCTGCAGCCTTCTGATTGTCGGACGTAGCTGCTCCGCTCAGATTATTGTCTGCATTATCAAGGTTACCTTCAAAATTTCCACCTGATATATCATTAATCCCACCATTATTTACCCTGTCCGCAGTACCTCCTTGCATGTCATTTCCGCTTGAAATGTTTGGAATATTTCCGGCATTGATATTTCCGTCTACAATATCCCCATCAGTAAGGCTTCCTGTCGCAGCATTGCCATATGTCATATTTCCGGACATATTGTTTTTGTCTGCGATATTCCCAGCTGCAATACCTCCATCCGAAACACTTCCGCCTGTAATATTTCCACCGGCTGTATTCCCCACCGTAATATTTCCCGCAGCATTATCAATTTCATTATTCAGCTTTCCGGAAGCCATATCAGCATTGCCGCCGGCGGCACCTTCATTGTCCAAAGCTCCCCCGACAGCACCACTCATGTCCTGCAACCCTGCATTGACATTATCAGTTCCGGCATTTTCTAATTGATTTTCATAATCTGCAAATATGCCCTGCGTATCCGGAATCAGACTGAAACGGCTCTCAATCGCAAACGGACACACCAGTCTTATCGCAACCAGCGCCCACAGAAAGCATATTATCTTTCTTGGAACCTTTTTCAGAAATATTCTCAACACAACTATCGCAAGAATCAACCAGCTCGCGGATATGCTCATTTGAAGTATTTTGTAAAAAACATCAGCCATCTTAACCCCCGTTTCCCAGACATCAGCCTGCCTGAAAAGCACTCAATTTTCGTTATCCTGTATAAATGCAAATCGTTTTTGCCCTATTACCTGCTCTCATCAATAATTTTTTTGAGATAAGCTATATCATCCTTAGACAGCTTCTTTCGCGATGCGAATGCCGCTACAAATGACGGAAGTGAACCGCCATAATTCTCGTCAAGGAACTCCTCACCCTTCTTAAGCTGGAACTGTTCCTTGCTTATCAATGATGTCACCACGCCGTCTACATTCTGAAATATCTCCCTCTCACAAAGTCTTTTTAATATCGTGTACGTTGTCGACTTCTTCCACTGAAGTCTCTGCCCACTGAGTTTTACAAGCTCACCTGAGGCAATCGGCTCATTTTCCCAGATGATGTCCGCAAACTTCATCTCGACCTCGCCCAGTCTGTACTCTGCCATACGTTCTCCTTTCCTGCTTCATTCTTTTTAGTCGTTTACTAAACTCATTTCAGCCAATAAACAGTTGTGCAATACACCGAGCTTCGCAATTACCTATTCATTCTGTTCATCCGCTATATCAGTCCGTTTCATTGGTCTACACTTTGTAGTTCATTTTTAGTCTACTACTTGTAGAGTTAATTGTCAATACAATTTATTATTTTTACAGTCTTTAATAAATAGTGTGTACGGATTGATATTTATAGCATTGTTTTGCAATTGGTTTAAAACAAAAAGGAGACCTTTAACTTTTAAAGTCTCCTTTGCCTGCCCTGCCTATTGACACTAACTTTATACATTATTTCCTATGCTGTGTCACCGCTGTGCGCGGCAGTCAATCACAGATAGCATACTCAAGCAGCTCATACTTCAGCCTGCTGTTCTCCTGTATTCCTTCCGGCAGGAGCGCTCTTGCGACAAGCTTTGGCTCTGCCTGTGCGTCATCCTCCCGCCTTAGATTTGCGTAATCTCCGTCAATGCTGTCTACAATGTAGAATATTGTTTCCATTTATATAGTCTCCTTTTCCTCTGACATTTGTTCTTCCAACAATTTTTTCAAAACTTCCTTACTTGGTAAAACCGTTTCATACTTACTTGCAAAAATCTGTGAATTATTTTCCGGCAAGGTCATCTCTACTACCGCATTATTTTTGTCCTTGCAAAGTACAATTCCAATTGTCGAATTTTCTTCCGGCAATTTTACTTTTCTATCATAATAATGCACATACATCTGCATTTGTCCAATGTCCTGATGTTTTAATTCACCAATTTTAAGGTCAAACAAAACAAAGCATCGCAGAAGGCGATTATAAAACACCAAATCAACCATAAAGTGTTCCTCATCAAAAGTAAAACGTACCTGTCTGCCAATAAACGCAAAACCCTTTCCAAGTTCAAGCAAAAACTGTTGCAGATTATCTATAATACGGTTTTCAAGGTCACTTTCTGAATACTCTGGGAATTCCTTCAAGCCCAAAAACTCCAGCACATAAGGGTCTTTGACAACATCCTGTGGATTTTCAATGTTCTGACCCTCCAATGCAAGACGATACACCTTTTCTTTATTTGTGCTAAGTGCAATTCTTTCAAACAACGAACTATCATACTGCCGTTTTAACTCAGCTAAACTCCAATCATTCTTTACCGATTCAATTTCATAAAAATGACGTTCATCCACATTATCAATCCGCATAAGTTTCAGATAATGTGACCAACTCAGGAAAAACTTTCTTCCAGAATCCACTGTCGGCAGATTTTCGAATTGGTCAGACAATGTCTGACCAATTTTATCTGTCATATATACAAGATAAAATTGTCTCATCTGCTTAAGATTCGTCACAGAAAATCCTTTTCCATATTTTTCAATAAGATATTCCGAAAGACTCTTTAACAAATATTTCCCATAAGCAGCCCTGTTATCTCCATGTTGTTCTTCTTCAACAATCATCTTTCCAATTTCATAGTATGCGTAGACCATTGACAAATTAACCGCCGTCTTGGCATTCTTTCTTGCTTTTGCGAGAACTTCTGAAACATTTTC
>ENA-ORMR01001214-ORMR01001214.1-human-gut-metagenome-genome-assembly--contig:-NODE-1214-length-20713-cov-4.474683_pt1 | contig 20713 bp, 19 predicted proteins | sample MGYA00242107_ERZ509003 | MGnify/ENA primary metagenome ERZ509003 (study PRJEB26280, sample SAMEA2338699) | human gut metagenome | biome: human gut; feature: human-associated habitat; material: faeces... | reverse complement strand
CCATTTTCTACGGCTCGTACCTCGCCTTGAAAAGAAGGCAAGAGAAACACGCGACCAAATAGCATCCCTAAGTTCAACCTGAAGCTTGCAGACTCGCTCGTTGCCTAACTAAACTTGTTTCAGCCTCTAATGAGCGCACCGCTCAAACAATGCTCGCTTTGCTGCTGTTTCACTAAGGGCTGCTAATAAATTTTGGACTTTGCAGCTTTTGAAGGATTAATTACGCTGTTACAACCGTGGCGTCTTTAGCGGGAAACCCGACCTTCACGGAGTGAGCAATCAATGTTATGTGAGAGGACTACAGAACAGGCTTTGTCTGAACGCCTGAATGAATATTTTTTGGATGGAAGGGTGTTTGAAAAAATGAGTCAGCCTGTTTCGGCTCGAACATTACAATTGATTAGCGAATGGAGTACAGGTCGGCGGTTTTGTGAAACTTTTTCCGCAAAAAGTTTCCCTGTCCGGAGGACTTTTAAATTAAAAAATACTCTGTGCTGCCAACACCTGCCGGAGGCTAAAAAAGTGACTTATCAGCTTGATAAACTTATTGAGCTTCATTTTTTACTAAAATAAAGAAAAAATGAATATATAAACCTCAATAAACATAATTTTTAATAACAACTTATTATGAAAAATTTAAAATATCTTATAAGGATTCAAAATATTATCAGGGTCAAAGGTTTTCTTGATTGTCCGCATGTATTCAAGTGCAAGCGGGTTTACAACCATGTGAATATAATCCCTTTTTAATGCTCCGATTCCATGTTCGCCAGATAAAATCCCGTCCAAACGTGCAGTCAAATCATAAATTTCTGATTTTGCAAGCTTAAACCTGCGATATTCCTCCGCGTCTCTGTAATCTATGGGAATTTGCGGGTGCACGCTTCCGTCGCCGACATGCCCGACCATACAAACCTCAAGTTTATACTTTGTGCAAATTTCACGAATTCCTAACACGAGTTTTGCCAAATTTTCACGCGGAACAATCACATCATCAGTTGTTACATTCGGCCTCAACTTTGCACACGCGCCCATTGATGAACGTCTTGCTGTCCAAATTTTATTGTACTCGTCTTCAGTTGTTGAACATTGGATTGCAGAAGCGTTTGAGCCTCTCAATATATTTTTAATGATTTCACTCTGGTATTCAACAGCATTTGAAAATCCGTCAACTTCAATTATCAAAGCAGCTTCTTTGTCTGTTAAAAGATTCGACGGGTAGAATTTTTCGACTGTTTGAATTGCGTTTTTGTCCATGAAATCAATTGTTGTAGGAAAAACTCTTTGTTCAATTATGCTGTCGACGGCCGTAACAGCTTCTTCAATCCTGTCAAAATATGCCATCAAAACACGATGAGTTTCCGGTTTTGGAATAAGTTTGACAGTCGCTTCGACAACTATTCCAAGCGTGCCTTCACTTCCGATAAAAAGGCTTCCGAGATTGTAACCGGTCGCATTTTTGATTGTCTTAGAACCGGTTTGCAAAATTTCACCGTCAGCCATCACGACTTTCATATCAATTATGTAATCTTTTGTCGAACCGTATTTGAAAGTTCTCGCACCGCCGGAGGATTGCGCAATGCTTCCGCCGATTGTTGAAACTGCAAGGTTTGACGGGTCTGGCGGATAATAAAGCCCAACATTTTCGGCCTGCTTTTGAAGTTCGCCGACAATTACACCCGGCTGAACACGTGCGGTCATGTTTTGACGGTTAAGTTCAAGTATTTTGTTCATCTTTGAAAAGTTGAGAATTATTCCGCCATGTTCTGCAAGGCATGCTCCGACGACATTCGTTCCGGCGCCGCGGCAGATTAACGGGATTTTATATTTTTTTGCAATTCTCACGACGGCCTGAACCTCTTCAATGCTTTGCACAAAAACAACCGCGTCTGCAAGATTTTTTATTGAAGGAATGTTCGTGGCATCCTGACTGTATGCGTAGCGTTCTTCCAATTCAGAAAGCACGTTTTCGCGGGGTAAAATGTTTTTCAAGTCTTTTATTATATTGTTTTTAGTCAACATAAGCTGCCAGCTTTTCTATTCCTTGTGAAAGTTTGTTTAATTTACTGTCAAGATTTTCAAGCTTTTCATCCAGCATTGAAATTTTCTCATCCAGATACATCATTTTTTCATCTACTGAATTTATTTTATCATCAAAAATTTCAATTTTACGATTTAACGCTGTATCTTCATGATTTTCGACAGCATGCAAAACTGCTTCAAGTTTGCTTTCAAGGTTGTTAATCTTTTTCTGCTGTTCTGTGAATTTTTTCTCAAAAGCTGAAACGATTTCTTTATTGTCAATCATTGTTTTAAGAAGGCATAATTCAGAATTCATCAAGGAAAGATTTGATGTATCCGTAGAAATTGTATCAAGTTTTTCGCTCGCCTCGTCAATCCATTCTCCAAGATAAAGCATAACCTGGCGCATTATATTATCAGAATTTGCACTTGAGGTAACAGCGTCATTAATGTTGTCGAGTTTTTTCTCAATAATCTCGTTAATTCCGCTGTTATCAAGAACATCAATACGTTTTTGCAGCTGGTTTGTGACGCGGCTGAATTCATCAAGCCCGTCGGTCAATGCTTTATAGGATTCGTCAGAGGTCAGAAGAAGTTTGTTAGTTCTTGCGCTAAGGCTTATGACATCTGCATTAATTTTTTCGATATCGCTTTTCAGCTCAAGGATTTGTTCTTCTGTCAGGCTGCTGTGAAGCGTATTTACAGAAGCTGCAATCTTGTGCATATTTTGCGAAATTTCATTAATTTCGTCTTTTGAAGTTGACGCTGAAATATCATTCAAAATTATACGGAGTTTTGCGATGTCTGATTCGATATCCTGCATTGTGTAAGAATAATCCCATGCTTCGGAACTGCAGGCGATGTTGCTTAACTGCTGCTTGACATCAAGAAGATTTTTATTAATTTCGTCGGTTCTTTCTTCAACGAAATCCTTGATTTCTTCAGTTTCTTCGGCAAACGTAATCTGGTCGGCAACAGCCAGAATAGCGTTCATAACCGAATCTTTGATATCACTTGCATTCTTTTCAAAATCAAGGCCGGAAAGGCGGTTTTCCAAATCTTCAAGATATTTGTCAACATTGTCGGAGCGTTCGCTGCTGCCGAATTGTTCAATTTGTTTGCGCTGCTCGACAATCAGTCCTTTGATATCCTGAATTTCTGAATATAAATCATCGTCTTCGGAAGAAGCAAGAATATCAACTTTTTCATGAAGCGCCTGCACCATATTTTCTATTTTTTCTTCGTTATCCGATAATGCAATGACATCAACTTTGTCGTGAAGAGATTTAAGGCCTTCTTCTATATTTTCAAGCTTTATATCATCTGCTGAAAATGCAAGTACATCCACTTTTTCATGAAGAGATTTGATATCATTTTCTATTTCATCAAAGTTGATGCTTCCGTCTATCAAATTAAGTGTTTCAATTTTGTCGCGGATTGATTTAATTGAGGTTTCAATATCTTCAATTTTTGAAGTATCATCTGACATTGCAAGAACATCAATTTTATTGCTTACGGTTTCAACTGCATTTTCAATATCTTTTAATTTGTCACCGCTTATGTCAGGCGAAATCAGTGTGTCAATTTTCTCTTGAACTGAATCTATTAAATCTTCAAAATTTGCTGATGGGTCTGACATTGCGAGAATATCAACTTTTTCATTCAATGCGTTTATGCTTGCAGAAAGTTTTTCAGCGTCAGCTGCAGAAGTGTTTTTGATTGAAGCAAGTTCAGATTTCAAACCTGTTTTAAACGATTCTATGTTAGAAATAATTTTGTTTGCTCCGGCAGCAGAATTTGTTTTTATTTCATCAGTAAACTCTTTTAATGAACCGCTGATAACAAGTTCACTGTTTTTTGAATCCATATCAATCTTGGCTTCAATTCTTTTTAAATCATTTTTCCAGCTTTCTAAAAGTTCATTAGTTTTGTCAAAATTATTCGCAATATTGCTTTCAACCTCCGTGATTGTCGAGGTCATAACACCAATTTGGTTAAGACTTAAATCATTTATGACTTCTTCAACACGTGAAAATTTATCAACAAGAGTTTGATACGCGTCATTTAGCTGAACATAATTATCATGATTTTCAGCCATATTCTCATTTACATCAGCCGAAAAATTCAGATATGAAAGCTCTATTTGTGATTTTATATTATCAATTATTTTATTAAAATCAGTGTTTACAAAATTGTCGATAGATTCCTTCAAAGGAATAAAGTCATTAGATAAAGCTTCAGTTCTTGCTGTAATAATTTCTGAAATATCCGTATTTACAAGACCTATTTCCTGTTTTAATCCGTCGATTTTATTTTGGAGATTTTCACCAAAATCATTAATTCGGTCAAAGTTTTTCAAATTATTATCGTTCAGAAGTTCTTGTAAGATTAAAAACTTATCTTCAAGAATTGCGGCATTGTGCTGCAAAGAAGAAGTAACATTTCCGTTTACATCATCTTTAATATCGCTTATGTTTACCAGAACATCTTCAAATTTTGCTTGTATTTCGTTTAAAGTTGCAAGAATTTTTTCTGATGCTTCATCGTCAGCTTTAGGAAGGCTTTCAATAAATTTCGCAAGTTCGGCTTTAACAGAAGAAATTTCTTCAAGTGAAGTTTCAAGTTTATCGCCGGTTTCTTTTGAAACATAATCCACAGATTTTGCATAATCGGCAATTTTATTCTGAACCATCATCAGGTTATCGCCAAAATTTTCACCTGCCTCGCGAAGTGCGGTTTCAACAGCAAGAAGTTTTTCTGTAAGTGCTTCAAACTCTGCGTCATAATTATTTTTGTCTTCTTCTTTTGAATTGCATTCCTTTAACACGGAAATATAATTTTCAAGGCTGTTCATCTGCTCATTTAAAGCAACCTGAAATTTCTCCGTATTTTTAGAAAACTCAGCCTCAAGATTTTTAATACTGCCTGATAAAGCCGCAAATTCTGCCGCATTTTGTTTTTTATCCTCATTTGAGTTTTCGATAAAATCCCTGACCATTTCAAAATTATTGTCAAGTTCAGTGGACAAATCTACCCCCACAGTGTCAATTTTTGCGGAAACCGTAGAAATTTCGGAAATTATATTGCCTGTATTGGTCTGCGCGTCTGAAACAATTTTTGTGCCGAGTTCATCAAACTGCTGCCTGCTTTCGTTTTCAGCAAAAGATACAGCATCACGTATTGCTGAAAAATTACTGTTCAATTCGCCTGTTAAACTTTCGTTCAGGCTGTCAATTTTTGATGATGCGGCATTAATTTCATTTATTATTCCGCTTGCATTTTCTTGTGAAACATTTACGAATTTTTCATCCAATTCTGCCATTTGACGGCGGTTTTCGCTGTCGGATGCTGTCAGCATATCGCGTATAGTTTGAATATTACCATTCAATTCGCCGGACAAACTCTCATTTAAGCTGTCAATTTTTGATGATGCAGCACTAATTTCATTCATTATTCCGCTTGCATTCATTTGAGAAACAGAGGTGAATTTTTCCTCAAATTCTGATATCTGGCGGCTGTTTTCACTTCCGGAAACAGTTATCATATCGCGCATTGATTGAAAATTTTTGTCAAGGTTTTCTGTCAAACTTGAATTTAAAGAATCAATTCTGCCGGCAGACTGTTCGATATTTGCAAGAAGGTTCTCTACATTTTTGGCTGAAATTGATGTGAAAACATTTCTCAAATCATTTAACTGCTCTTTTAAAAGTTCCATCTGCATGTCAAGATTTTTCAAAACATTTTCGGAAGTGCTGCTGCTTAAATTTTCAACAATTAAGCGCGTTTGATTTGCCGCATCTTCAACGATTTCTGCCAGAAGCCCGCGATTATCAATATTGGATTGCTCAAGCGTGTATTTTAAAGCTTCAAAGCTTGAACAAAATCCGTTTAAATTATCCTTAAGCTCTGACAGGTCACCGTCAAGACGGTTGTTGAAGTTTGAAAAATTAGTCTCCTGATGAGAGTTGAAAGCCGTCATGTTCTCCAAAATTCTTGAAATTTCAGATTTGATATCGCTCATTTCCGACAAAGAATTGCCAAGTTTAATACTGTTATCTTCAGCAAAAGTTTCTATTGATTTAATACTTTCTTCAACTTTTGCCTGCAATTCGCCGAATCTGTCCTGAAGCATTGACGAACCGCTTGCAATCAGAATGTCAAGATGGTCAAGCTTTGACTGGAGATTTTCTTCAATTCCGCCATGTCTTTCATCAACATATTTTTTGAAATCGTCAATCACAACGCCAAGTTCTTTAATCTTTGAACTTACAAGATTAATATAACTTTCGTTTTGCGATGAAATTGTTGTATCTATTTTTCTTATGTCATCAGAAAGTTTTTCAAGATTTTCGAATTTTTGACGTGCCAGACTATCGTCTTCGACCGCATTAACAGCTTGCGACTGTTTGATTTCGTCAATGCAGTTTGAAAGAACATCACGGACAGAATTTAAATATTCTGAAAGCCCTTTTGAAACATTTTCATTAAAACTCAAAAGTTCGTTTCTATTTTTTTCAATTTCTGAAATTATTTTTTCAGTATTATCAGAAGCCTGATTATCAGAGGAATCAAGTTTTTCTGAAACCAGAGCAATAGAATTGTCAATTTTACCGGCAAGATTTATTAAATCTTCTTTTGCAACGATATTTTTTGCAATATCATCATTTTTTTGGTCAAGTATCTCCATTGAAGAAAGAACCGCATTTACTGCCAAATAAATATTTTCAAGTTCCCTTTTGATAATATCATTCTGCTCTGTAGCATCCATTGTCATAAGGTTTTTGGTAATATTTCTGAGGCTGGAATTCACCTCCATAATTGAAGCCTGCAAGCCTCTATTAACTTCATCAATGCCATCTTTTACGACTGCAACTCTTTCAAGAATTTCGTCTTTTCTTGAAGTATCATTTCGGAATTCATCCAAATTTGTTTCAATATCATTTATTAAGGATTGCTGCTGTGTAATTTCTTGCGTAAAATGGTCGATATTTTCATTAAGAAGGTTAAACATCATTTTCAGGTCAGAATTTGTTACTAACAAATCATGACGTTGATTTATTTGTTCAAAAGCGTCTTTAATGTTCTCAAATTTTTCTGTCACAAACCGATAGCGGTTATCTAAATCAGTTTTTACATCCTGCAGAGTTGTTTTTATCAGCTCTGCTGTAATGCCGTCGTTTGCAATATCTTCAAGCTTCGAATTTATCTCTGTTAAAGTTTTGCCGAACATATCATTGCTCACCTGATTTTCAGCTCTTATCGAATTTAAAATATCATCAATTTCAGTTTGTGCCATTTGCGCTTTCCCTTAATAAATTTATATCCCTACTGCAACATTTTAGCAGAACAACCCTGCTGAGAGCAAAAATATTAAGGGATATTATTACAATTGTAAAGATAAAGTTACTCTTTAAAAATTTAAGTGCTATAATATATTTTAAGACATGTATTAAAGAGGTGCTGATGAGCCACATAATTATCGACAAAAATAAATGCAAAGCTTGTTATTTATGCATAAAAGAATGTCCTAAAAATTTATTAAAAGTGAGCAGTGAAACAAATAATCTTGGAAACCGTGTTGTAGAATTTTCAGATCCGGAAAACAAATGCATAGGGTGTGCAATGTGTGCGACAAGATGTCCCGATTTAGCGATTACGGAAGTTTACAGAGGTTAATTATGACAACGCAGTGTATTACAAATAAACAAGTTTTGACAAAAGGGAATTATGCGATTGCACAAGCTGCAATTCTGGCAGGATGTGAATGTTATTTTGGATACCCGATTACACCGCAAAGTGAAATCGGTGAATTTATGAGCGGCAAAATGCAGGAATTAAAAAGAGCTTACGTTTGTGCTGAAAGCGAACTTGCTGCAATTAATATGGTAATAGGCGCCTGTTCAACCGGCGCTAAGGCAATGACATCCTCTTCCAGCTGTGCAGTGGCATTAATGCAGGAAGCTCTTTCTTATGCAACAGCAGACCAGCTGCCTGTTGTATTAATAAGCGTAATGCGTGGCGGCCCGGGTTTGGGAAATATTTATCCATCCCAGGGCGACTATTTTCAGGCGACAAAAGGTGGTGGAAATGGTGATTACAAACTTATAGTTCTTGCACCTTCTACTGTTCAGGAATGTGTTGATTTAACTTACAAAGCTTTCTATCTTGCACATAAATACAGAAATCCTGCTGTGCTTTTGGCTGATGGACTTCTGGGACAGATGATGGAGCCTGTTGAGTTTAAAGAGTATCCGTATCCGCAGATTGATAATTCAGATTGGGCTTTGACCGGCGCAAAAGGAAGAAACGGACGCGTAATCCGCTCTTACGCTCCGCTTGCGGAAAACCAGTGTGAATTTTTGGAGAAACTTTACGCAAAATACAGAGCTATTGAAGAAAACGAAACCGAATGGGAAGAAATCGGAACAGAAGACGCTGAGGTAATTCTTGTAAGCTTTGGCAGCACCTCGCGAAACGTTAAAACCGCAATGAAAATCTGCCGCGAAAAAGGAATTAAAGCCGGTTTCTTCAGACCTGTAACCCTTTTCCCGTTCCCGAACAAACGACTAAATGAATTAGCAGAAAAAACTAAAAAATTTATTACTGTTGAAGTCAACATGGGACAGATGATTAATGATGTAAGACTTGCTGTCAACGGAAAAGCTCCTGTTGAACTTATTCACAAACCGGTAGGCGCACCGCCTGCTCCGGAAGAAATCGCAGCACAAATTGAGGATTTAATATAATGGCAACACAAGTTTTTAAAATACCGGAAACCTTCAGAGAAAACACTAAATATTCCTTCTGCCCGGGCTGTGACCACGGCGTTGCAATAAGACTTGTGGCTGAAGTTCTTGAGGAACTGAATTTAAAAGAAAAAACAATTTTGGCTGCTTCAATTGGCTGTTCTGTTACGGCTTACGACTTTTTAAATGTTGATTCTATCGAGGCGCCTCACGGAAGAGCGCTGGCTGAAGCAACAGGTGTAAAACGCGCCCGTCCGGACAAGTTTGTTTTCACTTACCAGGGCGATGGCGATTTTGCCTCAATCGGGCTGGCTGAAAGTTTACACGCGGCGCTTCGGGGCGAAAATTTAAGTGCGATTTGTATAAACAATACAACTTACGGCATGACCGGCGGACAGCTCGGCCCAACGACACTTTTAGGCCAAATTACAACAACATCTCCAACCGGCAGAAATGTCGAATATTACGGTTATCCGATAAAAATTGCCGAACATGTTGCGCTTTGCGACGGAACAGCATATTCAGCCAGAGTTTCGCTTGACTCTGTTGCAAACATAAGAAAAGCTAAACAGGCAATAAAAAAAGCGTTTGAAGTCCAGCTCCTTGGTTTGGGTTTCGGTTTTGTGGAAATTCTCTCCACCTGCCCGACTAACTGGAAAATGTCACCGGAGGCAGCGCATGAAAGAGTTCGGGAGGAGATGATGAAAACCTTCATCCCAGGAGTATACAAAGATATTACAAACAGCCAGCCTTAAGGCTAACCGGCGGAAATTAATAATTTTCAGCTCAAGACAATAGATAAATAAGGGAAATAAAAATGGAAAAGAATTTTATAATAGCAGGATTTGGCGGACAAGGCGTGTTATTAGCCGGTGAAGTTCTTGCAACTGCGTTCATGCTTGCAGGTAAAAAAGTTACCTGGTATCCGAGTTATGGTGCAGAGATGAGAGGCGGAACAGTAAATTGTGAAGTTGTTGCAAGCGACGAAGAGGTAAGTGCTGTAAACAAAATTGATACCGATTATGTTATTGCCTTAAATCAGGCTTCTTTTGACAGGTTCCTCAAAAAAATCAAAACCGGCGGTCATATGATTGCTAATTCAACTCTTGTAAAAGAGATTAAAAACAGAGCAGACATTAATTACCTTTTTGCACCTATAACCAAGCTGGCCGAAGAATTAGGAAATGTCAAAATGGCAAATATTCTGGCAGTCGGGGTTCTTGCAAAGGCAAGTAAAATGGTTTCTATGGAGCACCTGATGCAGGCGCTTGATACAGTTCTTCCGCCTCATAGAAAAAACCTTCTTCCGCTGAATATAAAAGCCTTAAAAATAGGCTATGAGTATGATTTATTGCCGGCTTAGTCCGAAATCAACTAAAAAGTCGATTTAAAAAATTCGAATTGATATTATTCTTGTATGGTAAAGTTCAAGAGGTCTTCAAAAGTGAAAAGAGAACTAATAAATACCATTAAAGAAAAAGAAGTTCAGTTGTCGAAATTAAAAGCACATATAGATAAAAGTTCTATATGCTCGGATCTTTATAACAAAGTTGTTTTGGAAAAGGCAATCCTTAAAAAAGAGCTTGAAATGCTGGAAGAGAACAAATTCCTGAAAAAAATCAGGAGTGTACTTCCGCGGAAAAAAACGTTAATCTGCGACTATTTCAGAAATTAACCTATTGTCAACTATGATGAAGATAAATCTTCAACATATTTACAAGGAATATTTTGTTCTTTCAAATAAGCAATCCCCCAATTATTCAGCTCAATAATAATTGGGATAAGGGTTTTACCTCTTTCAGAAAGACTATATTCTGTTTTAGGTGGAACAACCGGATATAATTTTCTCTCTACAATGCCATCGGCTTCAAGTTCTTTTAGCTGTTGAATTAGCATTTTAGGTGTAGCTTGAGGTATGAGTTTTTGTAATTCATTGTATCTGAGTGTCCTTTGAATCAGATGACCAAGAATAATTCCTTTATACTTTCCGCCTATGATATCCATAGTTGCTTCAAGAGGACACTTGTATTCTGTCTTTATCTTTCTCATAAAAACTCCTTTTAGTTACATTTTTGTTAATATTATACAAAAAAGTAAATATTATACAAATTAGTGTATTCTTGTTAAAAAGAAATAATAGTATTAAAATAGGGAAAAAGGAGGATTATTATGAAGATAACACAAATCAGAAATGCAACACTTATCATTGAATACAATAACAACAAATTTCTTATTGACCCTTGGCTTGGACCGAAAAATTACATGCCGGGATTTGATACTGCAATCAATGCCCAAATACGGCAGCCTCGTGTTGAACTTCCATTTGCTATCAATGAAATAGTAAATGTTGATGCTGTAATAGTAACGCATGTTCATCCTGACCATTGGGATGAATTTGCAGAAAAAGCTCTTGATAAAAACATCAAAATCTTTGTTCAATCAGATTATGATAAGAATTTTATGAATTCAAAAGGTTTTACAAATATTGAATTAATAAGTCCTAACGGAACGGAATTTAACGGCATAAAATTATTTAAAACTTCATGCCAGCATGGAAAAAGAGAAATTATAGAACCGCTTTGCAAAAGCATTAATATGCCTTATGATTCAATGGGAGTTGTCTACAAAGCCGAATCGGAAAAAACTCTATACCTGGCTGGAGACAGCATCTACTGCGATGAAGTCGAAGATGCTTTAAAAACATACAACCCAGATATTGTTATTATTAACTCTTGCGGAGCAACACTTTTGAACGGGGAGCGAATCATTATGGACAAAGAAGATGTTAATAAAATTTTAAGAACTAATCCTGATAAAACAGTTATAGCAAGCCATATGGACACAGTTAGTCATCTGTCCGTAACGCGAGAGGATCTGAGAAAACTAATACAGGAAAAAGGATTTGAAAATCTTTTAATCCCGGAGGACGGTGAAACCATTATAATTTAGTAAAAAAAGCGGGTTTCCCCGCTTTTTTACTATTCTTCGTCTTCCTTTTCGTCTTCGTCGGTTTTAATTTTATCGACAACCATTTTAGCCATTTCTTTTGCGATTACATGCTGGGTTGCAGGCGGGCAGTTTTGAAGCATGTTCATCGCTGTTCTGAGTGTTGAATCAATATCATACCAGCGGCCTTTTCTATTGTCGTCAAGCCCTGAGCCGACTGCGTTAATAATATCTTCAACCGCTTCAAATTTTTCGTCTTCAATGTTGTGTTCAATAATAATTTTGATTAAATTCAAAGCAATTCTAATCTGAGTTTCGTCATCACTTTGTTCAAGCGTCTCAACAGCCTGTGAAAGCACAGGGTCTTTATCATACCATCTGCGGTGCTGATTGCTGTATTCTTCTTTCATAATCCGTGTCTCCTTTATTTTATTACATTTCTACAAAAAAGCTTATTTATTAAACCATTGTAACCGACTTTTCACTTTTCACGTCTCACTTTTCACCTGCACAGAAAGGCTTATCCGTTCTTGAAAGTTACACCTTTTGTACCTTTCGGATATTCCCATTCAAGACAGCCTTTTTCGCATGCGATGCGGCAGGCGCCGCATTCAAGACAGTTTTCGAAGTTTACTGTCAATTTTTCATCCACGTCGTTCCATTCATAAACCTTTGCCGGACAAATTATCGTACAAATTTTTGAATTACAGATTTTGCACTGTTCCATGTCGGGTTTCAGATGCGAAACCTCATCCGGTTTATATTTAATGGTAAAAAGTTTATCGTCAAGCGTCATTTTATTAAAATACTCCATAATAATTTGAATGCACTGAAAGCGTCTTTAATCAATTCTATTATATTTCTTTTTTTGATAAAGTCAAAGATAAATTTTCTGAATTTTTCACGCTTTGGAATACTGTCAACAGTCGTGAACATTCTGAAAAACCCGTTAACTTCTCTTAAATAGTAATCCATAAAGGATTCACTGCGGTTGTGCGCCTCATCCATAAGATTTCGGTAAGTTTTCAAATCCTTCATCACAAAGGAATTCTCGAGTTCTTTCTGATAACGCGAAAGCATCTTTTCGCTGAAATCACCTCGTGCCAGAGCCTTTAAAGCGGTTTCGCCCGCAATTTTTCCGCTAATCATGGCAAGATTTGTGCCTTCCCAGTGAAGATTGTTAACCAGCATTGCCGCATCGCCAGCAATCATAACGCCGGCACCGAAAAGCGTCGGAATTTTTTTGTAACCGCCCTCGGGAATTAAGTGCGCCGAATATTCAAGAAGTTCGCCGTCTTTAATCAAAGGCGCAATTGCAGGATGTTTTTTAAGTTCCTCTAAAACTTCATAAGGTTTCAGATTTTTTTCGCACAACGCGTCAAGCCCGACTCCCAAGCCAATACTTACGGACTCTTTGTTTGTATAAATAAATCCAAGCCCCAGCATTCCAAGCATCGGCCCGCCAAAAATTTCGTAAATACAGCCTTCGTCATCTGTGATATTAAATCTTTCGTTAATTTTTTCTCTGCCGAGTTTTATAACCTCTTTAACACTCAGCGCAACATCTTTCGGCTCAATTTTTTCGCGAAAACCTATCTGCTTTGCCAACAAAGAATTTACGCCGTCTGCAAGAACAACAATATCAGCATAATATTCTTCCAATTCGGTTTTCACGCCGACAACTTTTTCATCCTCAATCAAAAGTTCTCTTACAACGGTTTCTTCAACAAGAATTACGCCCTCTTTTTTTGCCTGTTCAGCCATCCATCGGTCAAATTTTCCGCGAATTACAGAATAGCTTGGATTTTCAGAATCTTTGTGGCGGTACGCTATAACGGTTGAATCATCTTCGCCGAGAATTGCATATTTATGTTCAACATTAAGCCGTTCAATGGGAGCATCTTTTTCAAAATCCGGAAAAATTTCGCGCGTCGGCTGTGCGTAAATCGCACCGCCAAAAACATTTTTACTTCCGGCAAAACTTCCGCGCTCAATCAAAACAACTTCATGACCTGCACGCGCGACGGTTACGGCACAGGCAATTCCGGCAGGCCCGCCTCCGACAACTATTACCTCTGTTTTATTTTTTGATATTTCTGTCATAAAACTCCCTTTTTCAAGGTTCATTATACATTAAAATCTGTTCATTGTAAAATATGGTTATGAATATAACAGCAGGAATTTTCAAAGGCCGGAAAATAACGGCGCCCGATGAAAAAATTACACGCCCGACACTTTCAAAAGTAAGAATGAGCGTTTTCAACACATTGCAGTCGATGATTGAATTTGAAGGGTCATCGTTTCTTGATATGTACGCCGGCTCGGGGATTATGGGTCTGGAAGCTCTTTCCCGCGGTTTTTCGGAAGCTGTAGCCTTCGAAAAGCATCCGAAAGCTGCACAAATTATAAAAATCAATTACAAAAAATTCAATCCCTCACCGGAACTCATTCAAGGCGATGCTTTAAAATTAGCAGAAAAAATAAACAGGAATTTTGATGTAATTTACATTGACCCGCCTTATTTTTCCGGAGTTTACGAAGCAAGCCTGAACGCAGTCAAAAGGTTCACCAAAGCCGTCATAATTCTTGAACATGTTACAGAAATTGATTTTAAAAATTTCAATATACTCAAGCAAAAAAAATACGGCGATAAATATGTTACATTTCTACAATTAAACAGTAATATAAACTCATGTTCATGATACGATAGGGAAAAGTGTTTTTTATAAAACTTAAAAGTAAGGAGAACTAGATTATGAGCGAAAAACGCGTATGGCTTTTCAGAGAGGGTAACGCTTCTATGCGCAACCTGCTTGGAGGCAAAGGTGCAAACCTCGCTGAAATGACAAATTTGGGACTTCCTGTTCCGCCAGGATTAACGATTACAACCGAAACCTGCATGGACTACATCAACCACGGCAACAAAATGCCCGAAGGTTTGATGGAGGAAGTTAAAACAGCATTAAAAGACATTGAAAACCAAACAGGCAAAAAATTTGGCGATAAAGAAAACCCGCTGCTGGTTTCTGTACGTTCAGGCGCAAGACTTTCAATGCCGGGTATGATGGAAACAATCCTTAACCTCGGTATGAATGACGAGACTGTTGAAGCAATGATTAAATTAACTAACAACCCTAGATTTTGCTATGACAGTTACCGCAGATTTTTGACAATGTTCGGCTCAGTTGCCTGGGAAATGGACAGACAAAAATATTTCGAAGCAGAAGTTGAAAAAGTTAAAGAACGCGAAGGCGTAAAAGAAGATACAAAAGTTTCAGCAGACGGCTGGAAATCTTTAATCCCGATTTACAAAAAAGTTATCAAAGAAGTAACAGGAAAAGAATTCCCGCAAGACCCGTACGTTCAACTGAAGGAGGCTATTGAAGCCGTATTCCGTTCTTGGAACATTCCGCGTGCAGTTGCTTACAGAAATATGAATAAAATCGACCATAACTTCGGAACAGCTGTAAACGTTCAGACAATGGTATTCGGAAACATGGGCGACGATTGCGCAACCGGCGTTTCGTTCACACGTAACCCGGCAACCGGTGAAAACAAATTCTACGGCGAATATTTAACAAACGCTCAAGGCGAAGATGTTGTTGCAGGTATCAGAACACCTAAAGAAATTTCAGAACTCGCAACTGAAATGCCTGAACTTTACAAACAATACGTTGACATTGCTAAAAAACTTGAAAACGGTTACAAAGATGTTCAGGATATGGAATTCACAATTGAAAAAGGCAAACTCTGGATTCTTCAAACACGCAACGGTAAAAGAACAGCTGCTGCAGCTGTCAGAATAGCTGTTGAAATGCATGAAGAAGGAATTATTACAAAAGAACGCGCAATCCAGCTTGTTGACCCGTATTCAGTAAACCAGATTTTACTGCCTTGCTTTGATGAAAATGCAGTTAAAGAAGCTCATAAAATCGCTCACGGTGTAAACGCCTCTCCTGGTGCTGCTGTTGGTAAAATCGTATTTGATACGGAAGAAGCAGCAGAGCGCGGTGCCGCAGGCGAAAAAGTTATTCTTGTACGTGTAGAAACCTGTCCGGATGATATTCACGGAATGGCAGTTGCCCAAGGCGTTTTAACTCTACGCGGCGGCGCAACTTCTCACGCAGCTGTTGTTGCAAAAGGCATGGGCAAACCCTGCGTTTCAGGTTGTGAAGATTTGAGAATTGACCTTAACAACGAAACTCTTACAGGCGCTGACGGAACTGTTTACAAAAAAGATGATATCATTTCGCTTGACGGCGGCAAAGGTATTGTTATGGCAGGCGCTGTTAAACTTGTCGAAGCTAAAATCGACGAAAACTGGGAAAAGTTCTTCTCTTGGGTTGACGAAATTAAAGAAATGAAAGTTGAAGCAAACGCTGATACTCCAAAAGATATTGAAAATGCTTTAAAATTCGGCGCACAAGGCGTAGGACTCTGCCGTACGGAACACATGTTCATGGATCCTGACAGATTGCCATGGGTTCAGAAAATGATTATTGCAGGCACACCGGAAGCAAGAAAAGAAGCTCTGGCAAAACTTCTTCCGATGCAATATTCAGATTTTTATGCAATGTTCAAGGCCCTCGGCGCTTTGCCGATGACGGTAAGACTTCTTGACCCGCCGCTTCATGAATTCCTTCCGAACAAGGAGGATTTGATTGCAGAAGTTGCAACCCTAAAAGCTCAAGGTAAAGACGCAAAAGAAAAAGAAGAATTGCTTCATGTTGTTGAAGGCTTATCAGAATCTAACCCGATGATGGGCTTACGCGGATGCCGTTTGGGTCTGACCTATCCGGAAATCAACGAAATGCAGGTTAGAGCAATCTTTGAAGCAGCTTGTGACTGCAAAAAAGAAGGCATCGACGTTAAACCATGGGTTATGATACCTTTAATTGGACATGTTAACGAGCTTAAAGTTGCAAAAGAAATTCTTGTTCGTGTAGCAGACCAAGTTATGGAAGAAAAAGGCATCAAAGTCGATTACAAATTCGGAACGATGATTGAAATTCCGCGTGCAGCTTTAACTGCTGACGAAGTTGCAGAATATGCAGAATTCTTCTCCTTCGGAACAAACGACCTGACACAAATGACCTTTGGATACTCCCGTGACGACGCTGAAGGCAAATTCCTCAACCGCTATGTTGAACAAAAAATCCTTCCGGCTAACCCGTTTGAAACTCTTGATACAAAAGGTGTCGGCCAGCTTGTTGAAATGTCAATGAAGAAAGGAAAACCGATTAATCCGAACCTTTTGGGCGGTGTTTGCGGCGAACACGGCGGCGACCCGGATTCAGTCAAGTTCTGCAGCAGAATAGGACTTGATTATGTTTCCTGCTCACCGTTCAGAATTCCACAGGCAAAACTTGCAGCAGCGCAAGCAGTTGTTGAAGGCAAGTAGGACAACAAACAATTCCACAAAAACGGCGTTTGAAATTCAAGCGCCGTTTTTAATATAATTTATGTTCTAAATTTTCAAATAAGCCATCTATATTCTCAAATTCCTCTGCAATTATTTGTGAGAACTCATCTAAATAATAGACTTCTGGATATTCGTTAGAACAGAAACTTAAAGTATTGTCCAAGCTCTTAAATAGACATTTCAAGCAAAAAAACTTTTCACGCAATTCATAAAATTCGTTTTTAATATCATTATTCATTTCATAATGATAATATATCAGCTTGTTTCTGTCTATAAAGACAACTTTGCATTTTATAAAGTAAACTTTATATTTTAAAAAATTTTATCTTTCTCTAACTTTTTAATAAATCCTTAAGTTTACCGTTTTTGTGCAAAGCTTCCAAATCAGTGTAGCCGCCGACATAATGACCGTTTACAATAATCTGCGGAACTGTCTGTATCGGTTTGCCAAACTGAAGCGCCAAGTCCTCGCACATCTCATCAAAATTCTCGTCAACATTATGTTCAACATAATCTAACTTCAACATTTGTAATAACTTCTTAGCCTTGGTACAGTAAGGACATGTGCTTGATGTGTAAATTTCTATATTATTCATAAAAACCCCTATAACTTAGTTTTAATTATAGAGGTTTTTCAAATTTTTGCAAGCCTTTGTTAAAAAATTATAACTTTTAAACGATTTTTTTGTCGTAATCTGTTCCGCCAATAATCTTCAAGTGGCGTTGTGAACCTTCACCAACAGATTTGCTTGTCATATTATGCTGCTCGACAAGCTCATGCTGCAATTTTCGAATATGCTGGTTTTGCGGCGTAAGCTCCACATGCTCGGCGCCTGCAAGAATTTTATTTATCGCAGCTTTTGCTTCATCCAAAGCCCGCTCTGCATCATCATAATAACCGAATAATGTTTCAGAAGTCTCGGTTATATCAAGTGCCTCTTTTAAAACTTTTTGGATTTGCGCCATTGAATTTGTTTTGATGTAGAAAATTTGCAGCCTGTAATCGTTTGCAGTACTCAAAATTCTTGCACCGCCCTTGGCAAAGTTTTTGTGAGCAATTACAATATCTGCATCATCTATGTTTCGTGTAATCTCGGCATTTAAGTCAAGACGTTCAATAATTTTTTCTACAATCGTTCTTGAGACTGCATAAAGGTATATTTTTTTAAATTTTTTATTTTCTTTCACATATTGCTGGCGGGAAAAACTAAACTTCAAGCTGTCAGTCGGCTCTTTCAGAACTTTATCCTCCAGTTTGTGAATTCCCTCTTTAATTTCAGTAAATGAACTGTGTTCTTGCGCTGGCAAAACGGTTTGCTTAGGTTCCTGCACCTCTGCTTCATATATCTTGTCGACTTTTCTTATCTCCGGTCGAATAGGCCAGCCGCGAAGAATATAATCAACGGCTTCTGATGTATCTTTGTAAACCGCAAGCGTATTTCTGTCAAGAATTTCGATTACAATATCAAAAGTCGGCTGCTTTTCGCGTTCGAGAACGGTTTTTTGTGATGCTCTTCGTCTTGCTTCGTCGTCGCCAAGAGTTACTGACTGAATTCCACCGACTAAATCAGATAATGTCGGGTTTTTAATCAAGCTTTCAAGAGAAGTACCGTGGGCGGTTGCAATCAACATAACCCCGCGTTCTGCAATGGTTCTGGCAGCCTGAGCTTCGGCTTCCGTTCCGATTTCATCGACAACGATAACTTCCGGGGTGTGATTTTCAACCGCCTCAATCATTATATCCTTTTGAAACTCGGGCTGTCTAACCTGCATTCTTCGCGCATGCCCGATTGCAGGGTGAGGAGTGTCACCGTCACCCGCGATTTCATTTGATGTATCAACAACAATAACACGTTTTTTCAATTCATCAGCAACAAGCCTTGAAATTTCTCTCAACTTAGTTGTTTTACCAACCCCCGGAGGTCCTAAAAACAAAATGCTTTTACCTAAAGTACAAAAGTCTTTAATACAAGCAATGGTTCCGGTCACAACTCTACCAATTCTGCAAGTAAGCCCAACGACTTTACCCTGTCTGTTTCTAATCGCACTAATTCTGTGCAGCGTCCCTGGGATTCCGGATCGGTTGTCAGAGGTAAACTCTTGAACGTGACTAGTTATATGAACAATATCATCATCGTCAACCAAACCGCATTCAATATACTCGATTTGCCCGTTAGCATGCCTGATTTCAGGGATTCTGCCTATATCGAGTACAATTTCGATAACATCATCCATCTTCTCATAGTCCAGGTGTTGTTTAACCTTTGGGGGTAAAATAGCAACCAGTCTATCTAAGTCGCTCTGAAATTGTAGATTTGTTTGCATTTGCTGCCTTTCTATTTTATCTGTATATATAAAATATGAATTGTAGGCTTAAGAATATCGAGTAATGCTCTCCTACTAATATTATGCCACTTTTTTTGCGCGTTTCATCATCTAAATATACTACATGTATAATAAATTTTACAAAATGTAACAATTCTGTAACATAAGGGTAAAAAAGACACTATTAGGGGATAGAATTGAAATATGTCAGGCGATTATAAAAAACTATTGAATAAGAAACGCAAACGTGATTATGCGAACCCTAAAACAATGGGGGTAAATATAGATAAAAATGAATATTATGAGATAATTTTATCAAATTCCGCCCACCCGGAAAGGATAAATGATAAAAAGAATTAACGTTTTATACAACGAACGTAACGTGGTGTATTCTTATCGCCTGAAAACCGAGTCCCATAGACCGTTTCAATATGCCATGCTTTGTTTGAATTATATACAGAGCCAGACCAAAAGCCAACAGACTCTGTTAGGTTTATAATATTTTTGTTAATTAGCATTGCAGACAACTCATCAATATTTGGCATTCGTGTTTCGTTGTCAGAACTTGTGCATAATTTTGCTGCATTTTGCCAGCTAACTCCTGTTTTAGCTGCATTAGTCGAAGACGATGGCATAGGAGCTACAACAGCTGAATCTGTAGCGTTAAATACAGTTATAAGTCCAATATCTTTCCCAACGGTGTTTGGACCTTTTGAACCATTCAAATCATAGACAAAATTGGCACACATTTTAGGTTGTGGATAATGCCAAGTAATTTCATTCATATCATTAGTACAGTGAGGATTATAAAAAACAACAATGGATTCTCCGTTAGCGGTTTCAAACGCTGCAGCTTTAGTATCAATATTTTTCTGTGGATTTTCATAAACAAGTCCGGCAGCATCTGTATAACTGCCAGTAAAAAGTTCATTCAATTCACTTAACTTCGTCGGAATACTCATTGTACCACCAGATGTAGGGGTTAATTTTTCAGGGATTCCGCAATCTTTTAAGTGCTCATTATCACAAATATTATTAATTTTTAGGACTTTAGATAATCCTGCGGTGACAAAAGTTTCAGCAGCATTTTCATCTGTAGTCCCATAGCCGTTCAACGCAGGCATTAAGGAAATTGCCTGACTCATACGTGAATAAAGAGCTTTCCGCTGTGTGTTCCAGGTTCGCTCGTTAATATTGCCCGTCAAACTTGGTAATGTTATCGCGGCAACTACACCTATAATTGTGAGGGATA